>JAEEGL010527335.1_pt1 | contig 29166 bp, 23 predicted proteins | sample 9134231 | NCBI WGS metagenome assembly JAEEGL01 (sample SAMN16246548, study PRJNA631951) | gut metagenome | biome: gut microbiome; feature: rumen; material: fiber-attached | host: Bos | place: Iran: Karaj | collected 2018-10 | reverse complement strand
CGGGGCGTGTTCAGCGTTTCCCTGTATAACGCACTGATAGCAGCATATCCGGAGGCTTTTGAGAAGCTGTCTGCCAAAGAACAGACGGCGATAATGGAAAAGATACCGCTTTCCGCATACGAGCTTGAAACTGTGGGAACATCCCTGATGGCATCAGATAAGATGGCGGAAGTATTCGCAGAAGGAAAGACGGAAGAACCGATAAAGATACTTAAAGCCATGTATGCCATAGCCCAGGGTAAAGGAAAAGCCAAAGACCCCGGCATATACTGTAAACGCAAAGCGTTAGGTTTTTGCTGCGGACACCCCACATACGAGTCGTGCCTTGCAAACCTTTGTCCATATCATGTATTTACGAGTGATGGCGTTCCTGCTCTCATAAAGGTAATAAAGGATTATCAACAAAAGGAGTTTGTCACGGGAAATAAAAAATATGGCATTGCCCTTAAAATGAAGATTATCCCGGCATTTCAGGATATCATCAATGCGATAATAAAGGAAATGTCGAAGGAAGAAAGAGCAGGAACAAAAAGGCTGATAGAGGAAGCGTTAAATGAATAATCTGTTACGAAAGATAGAAACTGAAGAAGTCGTGGTCTATACGGACCAAATATACAGCATAGATGTTCTTAATAAGTGCCGTAAGATACACAAAACCCTTGTTGCTGAAGGCAAGCTTGAAGGTGAGTTCTCTGCCGACAAATGGATGGGCTACTCTGGCGTTAAGCGCTTTGGTATAGATTTTTCAATGGATGAGGCTCTTTATAACGCTCATATCGGCAAAGAATTCGGCATTAGCATCGATAAAATGAAAAACATGCTGCGCTGCTATGCCATCTATTGTAACGGTGTTTATATTTACCAGACGATAGCACGGGATAAGATACAGGTCGTAAGAGATTTCCTTCAGTGCTTCAAGGATAAGGATTTTAAGCTCAATACAACGGGAATAACGACAGTTGAAGATTTTCTCGGTTTTATCGGAACTCCCGATACACAGATTGATGCCATCACCTCACAAATCCGACTGGTCAAGAACAACATCAAACAACAGAGACAGTTATCTCCAATTATAAACTATCTCGTGATTGAAAACGAAATAAACCGCATATACCGGGAAGGATGCGATGATGAGACGTTTAAGAAATGGTTCCCGATATATTTCTGGGTAAACATCACTTTCATATTACCCCTGAGAGCCACGGAGATGCTTCTTACGCCGAAAGACTGTATCTATAGGGATAACAACAAGGCTATCCTTAAAATACGCCGTACAAGGCTCAAAAAGGGCAACAGGACGGTATATTACGACATAAACAAGGACTACAGAGATTTTACTTATGAGATCCCCGATACAGAAGTGGTTCGCAACATTGAAAAGTACATGACGCTTACGAAAGAACAGGACAGACGATTTCTTTTCGAGTATAACGAATTGATGGTAAACGAGATGCTTTCCCTACAAGCGTTTAACTATCTCGTACAGGACTTTGCAAATGAACATATCATAGGCAACGAACGATATGATTTTGCCAAATATGCTACCGGCATAAAGGAGTTTGAGCCTGTAACGGCAGGCGACAGCAGGCCGATTGCAATGGCAAACTTGTATTTTCAGAAATCAGGCGAAGATATATGCCGACAGCTTGCGGATCATATTAGTATTAACACAAGTTCCGGTTATTATACGAACATATCCGAGACTATATGGGCTTCATCCGTAGTACAGCTTCAGAAGAAGCTTGATTACGATAAAAGGTATTCCGCAAAGCAGTACGACGAAAGCAAAATGACAGCGGTTGATACGGGCAGGTCTATGTGTATGTCGCAAAAACGGTTAAAAGACGAGGGGAACCTTGATGATTGCGTTGAACAGGGGCATCTGTCCGACTGTATGGGATGCAAGTTCTACCGTCCTACAAAAGCGGAGCTTGAAACTTTCATGGAGTCTCAGCAGAAAAAGGCGGATGACAGTGCAAAGAAGGTCATAGAGTTTATGAACGGCACCCTGAATATCAAAAACTCTAATGTTACCCTGGAAGAAGTATTCCTGTCAGTACAGACAGATGCGACCAGATACCGTATGGGTTGCAATATCAAAGCGGAGGAGAAACTAAAGGAATGGCAAAGACTCAAAAATATTCGGAAGATCAGCTTTTAGAAGCGGTTGTAAAGTATTCCGAAGTAGAAAAGAAAAGAATCAAAGCAACTGAACTTGCCAAATGGTGCCGGGATAATATCGAAGGGCTTGAAGAGGTGCGGGATTATCATTTTACCCGCCCCATGAAAGTCCGTGACGAAAAGACAGGCAAAATGGTTGACCAGAAGAAACTTTGTACGAAAAAGATTGACGAGATAAACAAATCCCGCAGTCTTACGGTCAGTATCAATACAAACCTATTGCTCCGCGCCTCCAATATAGACACTTTTATGGAACAGTCGGAACCTGCAAAGCGCAAGATGATAGCAGAAACACGAGAAACGGTAGATCGACTGCTTACACATAACGGATACTTAGAAAGAGAAAACGAATCTCTACGGGCAGAAAACAAGTCTATGAAGTCGGCAATATCAGATATAACAAATAAACTTGAGCCCTTACAGAAAGAACAGGAACGACTGATTAAACAGGTCTCCTATCTTATGAAAGTTACAGATGAATCCGTGAGAAAAGAAATGCTTGGAAAGATGGGTGTTTTTGATAATTCCGTAGATTTAGATACTTACACAAAAAGTTTACGGCAGAAACTATCAGAAGTAATGAAGATAAACAATGTGTTAAAGAGGTATTTAACAGAACCTCCATCGTTAAGCGGAAATAATCAATGTTCCGATAAAACACAGTTATCATCTGGAGATATCCTATCCGGAATTGATTTTTAAGGAGTTCTTCAATGACAAAGCTTACAGAAAAAAATCGCTTAGCCGTATCATATCCTCAAATAGCTGCACAGTGGCATCCTACGTTAAATGGAGAACTCACCGCTTATGATATTTCATACGGCTCGGGCAAAATGATATGGTGGGAATGTCCCAAAGGTCACGAATGGCAGGCGTCGGTAAATAATAGAACAAACCACAACAATGGGTGTCCATATTGCTCGGGGAAGCGGCCGATAAAGGGTAAAACTGACTTCGCAACATTAAGACCGGAAATAGCCAGGGAATGGGATTATATCAAAAATGGCGACAAAACACCGGATATGTTTACAGTGAGGTCAGGGGAAAAAGTATGGTGGCAATGTGAAAAAGGCCACGAATGGCAAGAAACAATAGATCATAGAACAGGCGGACAGTATCAATGTCCGTATTGTTCAGGTAGACGAGTTGTTGTTGGAGAAACAGACCTTGCGACAGTAGCCCCAGAAATAGCTAAAGAATGGAATTATGCAAAGAATGCAGAAACGCCACAAATGCTGACATCAGGCTCACCGAAAAGAGTCTGGTGGATATGTCCCAAGGGTCATGAATGGCAGACATCAATAAATCATAGAGTTAAAAGAAAGACCCGGTGCCCTTATTGCGCTGGTAAATATTCAATAATAGGAGAAACGGATTTACCAACTATAGCGCCTGATATTGCAAAAGAATGGAATCATGTAAAGAACGGAGCGCTAACCCCCGAGATGTTTACGAAAGGCTCTGTAAAAAGAGTATGGTGGATTTGCAAATTTGGGCATGAGTGGCAAACAGCAATATATGATCGTGTTCATAATAAAACTGGATGTCCATATTGTGCAGGCCAACGTCCAGTAAAAGGTGAAAATGATCTTGCTACATTATTCCCCGAACTCGTCAAGGAATGGAATTACCAGAAAAACAGCGGGAAAACACCAGAAATGTTTATGCCTGCAACCAAAAAAAAGGTTTGGTGGGTTTGTCCAAAAGGACATGAGTGGAAATGTCCTATAAGTGCAAGAACACAAAAAGATAGCGGATGCCCTTATTGCTACGGCAAATTACCACTTGTCGGGGAAACAGACCTTGCCACCTTGATGCCTGAAATAGCAGAGGAATGGAATTATACAAAAAATGGCAATAAAACTCCCGAAATGTACACAAAACATTCAGGTAAAAAGGTTTGGTGGATATGTCCTAAAGGTCATGAATGGAGGACTTCTATAGATAACAGGACACGTACAGGATCAGGATGTCCTATATGTAGCCGCAAAATATAGACGATATAAGCCTTGTATAAATTTTTGGTTCCAAAATCGTGCTACGAGGATGTCTATTCCGGGCACGGGCTCACCTTTGTCGCTGAGAAAAATTACATCGTTACCACAATGGATGCCTACAAGAAGCTCCAAGAAGATCTCCGGAGTGGGAAGCTGCAAAAGCACATCGCTGATTTTATGGGCGTGAAAGTCTGCCCTCAGTTCGGCATCATAGTTCCCGTACCGGCAAGAATTGATCAGAGATCATCTAATGAGATCTATTCCGAATACGAAAATCCTACCAAATTGGATGGGGATATAGGTAAATGGAGAATGTATACAGTAGTTAATTGCCACGAGATGCACAGGACAAGGCCTACCGTGGAAATGCTGTTCTGTATGCTTAGGAGCAAGCACAGCGATACAAACAGAGTGTGAATTCACAATGCCATTAAGTTAAGAGGGAGAAAAAATACTGAGTTGCATTATGGGACGGTTGACCCCGCCCAAGGGCAGTGGGTTTCTTCTTATGATAAATGAAGTGTTGCATTAAACCTAAGATAAATACAATCTTTCAGATACAAAAAGCCTTCGTGACCTTAGTCCGGAGGCTTTTGCTGTTTAACTGTGCTGATTTTTAGTAATATACTGTTTTTCCAAGTATCTCATTTGCAATTACGCCAGCCGCATGTTCATCACCAACATGAGAGAAAGGATTGGGATGAAATCGTTCGCACATTTCTTTTGCCTTTTTAAGAACTTCTGAATAATCGGCTTTATTATTTACTTTTTCCATGACCATTTCAGCCATTCGATAAGCTCTTAGTTCTTTTCCCATAATACTCCCTCCTCATATCTATGATCCGTTCAAGATAAATATGAAGTAATCATCGTATGCCTCCATGCTTTTCGGCCTTTGCCCTTCGGATACATATAAACCCAATGAGAACAATAATTATCCACGCAGTCCAGGCAGCTAATCCTTCATGATATTCAAATACAGGGTGCATTCCAAAAAGCCTTTCAACTGTTTTTATATAGGCTCCGGCCAATATGCCTATAAAAGAATATAGTGCATGAAATATATTCATGATCATTTCCATAATAAAATCTCCATTTCTCCCGCATGGGCAGTGCTTTTCTATACATCTGCATTATATCACAGATTATCCGGTAAGTCACTCTATAGAACAAGGGGTTCCTAACAGCATATGTTTCATACATATTATTATCGTAATTTAAAGCTAATTTCAAAAACAGAAAAAGAAAAGCAGTAACGAAAGAATGGAAGGAGAGAAAGAGAAGATATGAAATGGATGAAAAGAAATCCGGGCGTAAAGGATGTTGAATCATATGTTAAAGAGATGACAGGCGGTCTTACGATAGATCAGCTCAATAATCCTGGTACATTTGATGAGACGGTTCTTGATGCCGCAGCAGATGCCATAAGACAGGCTGTAGATAAAGGACGCACGATCTGTATAGTAGGCGATTATGACGCAGATGGCATAGATTCATTGTGCATCCTTGCGCTTATTATGATCAGGCTTAAAGCTGATTATAGGCTCACGATCCCTATGAGAATGACTGATGGTTACGGCCTGTCAAAAAGGATAATGCAGAATCTACCTGACGGATGCTTGCTCATAACTGTAGATAACGGCATAACAGCCATCGAGCAGATAGCCGAGGCAAAGTCCAGGGGCATGGACGTAGTTATACTTGATCACCACAATGCAGGAGATGTTCTTCCTGCAGCGGACATCATCATGGATCCGAAAGCGATAGCTGACGGATGGAAGTTCACGGAATATTGCGGTGCTGGGATTTCATATAAACTGGCTGAGCGCATGTTCCCCGGTGATGATGAAAAGGATTTTATAGATGCGTTATCCTGCTTTGCCTGCATAGGCACAGTAGCAGACGTAATGCCTCTTATCGGCGAAAACCGTAACATAGTAAATAGGGGATTGTTGAACATGAACAGCCGCAGATGCACTGACGGCTTAAAAGCGTTCCTTGACATGACCCGTAAGGAGTGGTTCGAGTCAGATACCGTAGCTTTCACCCTCGGACCCGCCATAAATGCTCCGGGCAGGCTTGAAGACGAAGGAGGAAAGCTGGTGGTCCAGACGCTTCTTTCAGGGTCCAGCCGTGCTGAGGTAATGGCAGGGCTGGTGATCGAAAAGAACACTTGCAGAAAAGACTATACGGCACAGGCGATGGAGGCTATCGGCAACGGAACCGTAAAAATGTTTGGGGACTATACCCCCGGGAAAAGTTCTGAGTCAGCAGTCTTTGTATATTCGCCTGATATCAAGGAGGGCCTGTGCGGGCTTATAGCCGGTAAGCTTGCTGAATCGGCAAGCGCCCCTGCGTTTGTGACGACTGACGCCGGAAACGGCATCATAAAGGGATCTGCAAGAAAAGGCGGCGGACTTGATGTTTACGGCCTGCTCAAGGGCTGTGAAGATAAGCTCATAACCTTTGGCGGGCATGATGAAGCGGCTGGTTTTTCCTTTAAGGCAGAAGACCTTGAGATTATTGCCAATGCAGTCGTAAAAGCTTCAAAAGGAAAGACGATAGAGGAAAACGGCCTTTATGACTTTGAAATGACTGTCAAGGAAATGGTCATGACCTATTCGCAGATCTGTCGGATAAAGCCTCTTGGAGAAGGGATCCCTAATCCCGTGATCAAGATCACCGTACCCAGTGTAGATTTTTCATACATAGGCGGTGATTCAGGGACACTCAGGATATCTTCCCTGCCTGTACAGATGATAGGCTTTTCGTCTAACGGAATTGCGGACAAATTCAGATCTCTTGGTGAGCCTAAAAAGATTACGGTATATGGGCAGATGTGCTCGAACTGGTATAGGAAGAAATCAAGCCCTCAGTTCCAGATAATGGACCTGGAGGCATGATGGCATAGTGAGAAACAGGAAGGAGAAAACACTAAAGCTGTTTTCTTCTCCCCGTTTTAAACATATTAAATACATCAAAGAAACAAAGAAAATAAGAAAAAGGAGAGAAAAGCATGTATTGTTATGTGAATTTGATAGGGCGCACAGGAAAGTTTTTAGCCACCCCCAGAGCAGAAGGCGGTAATGTCTTTACGTATGTTGACAAAACCGGCAAGACGCAGGAGGCCGTATCATTCACGGTTTATCTTGCTGACAAGAAGATCAAAAACTCTGAAGATGATTCAAGATTCTCTGTGACAGCATACGGATTCATGGCAAAGCGCTGTATTGAGATGCTGAATACCGGTGACCTCGTACACATTAACGGCTCGTTGTCCGTAAAGGAATATGGTCCGGCAGAAGCAAAAAAAACTTCTGTCAATATTACGATCGGAAATTCTTTCGGGGATATATCGGTACTTAAGCCGGTAAATATCATTCCTCAGGTACCTCAGGCGCCGCAGGCACAGGTTCAGCAGGTGCCAGTTCAGCAGGTAAATCAGCAGGCCCCCTCAGGAGGTTTTTTGCCCGCAACGGATGCAGAAAACGCTGTGTTTGAGATCGGTTGAAAGGGGGTTTATAAAAAATGGTAAACTACGAAGTGACCCCCAAAGGTTTTGAAGGCACTGTAAAGTACAGCGCCATAGCCTGGGCTTCATCCGTCAAGGATGGTATAAAGACGACGAGGAATATAAGCATTCAGGCAAATGTAATCCCGACCGATGCCCAGCACCCTTTTATGGTGCTTAACCAGGTAAGGTCCAAGGTCAAGTTCAAGGTATTGAACATGACACAGGGAAAGCCATCGGTAACTCTGGATTATAACCTGTCGGTACCCGATCTTTGCATCCTGTATGAGCAGGCTAAACGCTGCTACATGGAAGGCAATGCAGGTGAGATCAAAGGCGCATGCGGCACAGGCGAGAAGATGGTAGGATCACCTGATGAAAACGGGTTCGCTCCGGTAAAGAAGATAGTGATCAACCATAACGCCAATGAAGATGGCAGCAATCGCTATCCGTGGTACATTTCAATAGAACATGGTACCGCGCTTGCGGTCATGAATGACGACGGCACCAGATATGCCCAGCCCGGCACATATAAATGCGAAAGCAGAACATATATAAACATTTCCGAAGAAGACATGTTTAATTTATGTTTCTGGGCTGAGAGGTGCATCGACATTTTCATCGAAGGCACGAAGAACTCTATGCTGCGGGCATGGAATAACCTTCAGAAAGAACCGCAGGCACAGGAAGCAGTATAATGCATGAGAAAAACAGCCCTTTTCAGGGCTGTTTTTTTTGGAATAAAGATCTACGTTTCTTATCTGTATTCCAAAAAGCTCTTTTTTATGTTTTCCGAAATGAAATTCACTGCTCCGGCAGCATCTTCCGGGCTGCATTCATTATATTGCAGTCCGTCAGCGATCAGCCTCAATGTGCTCACTATCTGCTCTAATTTCCATAATTCCTCTTTTTTCCATGTATTCTTCGACATTTTCTCCTCCTGTTTAAGGCTATAAAGCCCGGGTTATTTTTACAAAATTAATTATAAACCGTTTATGGATAAAGCAATACTACGCTGATGTAGAGCAATCTTACATTGCTGATACAGGCTGTTTTTATGGGAAATCCCGTGTTTTTGGGATATTGGCATCACGGATTAAGCGTTTTCATACATATTAGTATATAGATGTTTTACAGCATACCCTTCGTATGCGATATACAGATCAAGATCAGGAGGGAGATACCGGCATGTACCCAAAATCATATAGATCACGAACAACTGCCATCATAGCCGTCACGGCTGTCATGGCGATCAGTTGTTTGGCAATGCCTATATGCAGTTTTGCGGCAGAAGAGACTGCTATTACAGAGGCCCAGTCAGATAAGATGACACAGGAACAAAGGAATATAGCGATCCAGAAAGGCCAGGAATATATAAGCATGAATGCAACCGGCACGGGTGAGGATAAAGACTATACATATATGGACAGCGACCGCGCAGGCACATTTGATGAGGATGAATATAGAAGGACTCTGTCCGCACAGCCTGCCGAAAGCCTGACTCAGAGGCAGAAAGACGAAGGATGGGCGCTCATAGACGGCATGGCTTATCCTCCCAATAACCTTGACGGGGATATGGGGGAAACGCTCCGCGGCGAGATGGATATAGATCCTGAAACGGCTGGATATGTGACATTTGTTGCAAACACAGATCCGGGCATGACGGAAACGATATATGTAGGCATAACAAATACCGAAACTTTTGAATCATATGCCTATACCATGGAAGCCGTAAACGGATATACGACTACCGTACCTGTTCCGCCGGGATGCTACATCATTATGGAAGGCGGACCGGTCAATGATACAACGGCGCGGTATGCAGTATCCGAGTCGACTTTTACAATTGACGAAGCGGAAACAAAGACAGTAAAGTTTAGGGTCGCAGACCGCATGGCTCAGTTTAATAAGCATAAAGAGACAGAAGAAGAGACTACTGAAGAAGTCAGTGAAGAAGCTCCTGCTGCCGAAGAGCCAGTTAAAGAAGAAAAGAAATTCAATGTCGTCCTTTTTATAGTCAGCATCGTAATGATCATCATATTTATTGCCGGTGGCATTTACGCCTTTAAGCATTATCTGAAAAATGATTTATACAGATAATAAAGATCGCTTACCATCTTTTAGCACAGAAAATAGGGAGGTTACAAATGGTTTACAGTTTTCATGAATACAAGGAGCTCGTGGCAAGTGCCAAGACGAGCAAGTTTTATGATCCATGGTTTCCTACGCTTGAGGAATTTGACAGGGATATGGCCGGGTTTAATAAGCAATATGATGAAAATGAGAAAGACTTTATCACATTCCTTATATGGATGCTCGGAAAAGGCATAGAGACAGACGAGGCATGGAAGAAGCAAAATGACTATTTTGATGAAGAATACCTTGACCTTTTATATTTCATCAAGCCTTATGAACAGGAAGACGGCGAACTGCATACCGGTGTATGGGGGACGGGAGAGAGCAGGCAGTCCATGGAAGATAAGGAAGCTGCTTTTGAAGTCATGCAGGATCATTTAAGGGACAGTATCAACATCATCCCGGAGGAAGGCGATGATGACATAGCCTATGCGGCCGCTCTTCTTACGACTATGTGCGATAAGGTCAAGTCCATAAGTATGATAGGCAATACATGCATGGCCAAGATCACAAAAAGCGCGGCAGCAAAACTCGGAACAGATTCCGTTATATTAAAGTCAGATACGTGGAAGGGAATTTATGACATGTTCCCTGAAGAAGAACCCGTTGAGGAAGATAAATTCCCTGACAGCGAAGAAGATTTCTGAGGATGAAGGAATATGACAGGTAAGACACACCTTTCAACAGGAATAGCATCAGGCGTCACCGTCGGGTTATGCGCATATGGTCCATCAAAAGAAGCCATGGCATTTGCTTTTGCATGTGTAATAGGCTCTTTATTTCCTGATATAGATCATTCAGGATCAAAAATATCTAAAACATTACGTCCTCTGGCTTTTATCATAACCATGTTCTGCAGCCACAGGGGCATATTCCATACGCCTTTGTTTTATGCTATACCGGCCTTAATCATTTATATCTTCTTTCCGAATGTTGCGGACTCATGGCTGGCAGGATTTTTAATGGGGATAGGAATACACCTTATCCAGGATATGTTTAATTCGCAGGGAGTCATGATTTTTTATCCAATAAAGAAGAAGATAAACGTAGCCAAGATAAAGAGCAATACTCCGGTAGGCCTTATGCAGGAAACTGCTGTGAGCGCATTTTTATTCATCTGCATTGCAGCAGTGGTGGTAGCAATGTTCCGGATGGACGAACTAAACAAGATCATGTCATATGTTGCACAGATAAGCAAGTGAATGCCTGTTCCATAAAACCGCAGCCTATGAAAATAGTTGTAAAATATGGATGATGCGGCATTTGAGTTTGAATAACATACGAAATCTTGGTTCCGAGGAGTTATTTAATTATGAAAAATCTTTACATCGCAGAGAAACCGAGCGTAGCCATGGAATTTGCGAAAGCAATAGGCATGAGCGGCGGCAAGAAAGACGGTTATTTAGAGGATGATGACAATATAGTGACATGGTGTGTGGGACATCTTGTTACCATGTCATATCCCGATAAATATGATCCCGAACTAAAAAAATGGGATATGGCTGCCCTGCCGTTTCTGCCTGAACCGGAGAAATATAAGTACGAAGTAATCGACAATGTAAAAAAGCAGTATAACGTAGTAGCAAAGCTCCTTAACAGGAAGGATGTCGGGACTATATTCTATGCCGGCGACTCCGCCAGGGAAGGAGAATACATACAGAGGCTTGTCCGTCAGCATGCAGGACATAATGCGAATGCGACGGAAAGAAGAATCTGGATAGATTCCCAGACTAAAGAAGAGATACTTAAAGGGATCAGGAACGCAAAGCCGTTATCTGATTATGACCTGCTTTCTGACTCAGCGTACGCAAGGGCTATAGAAGATTATGCCATAGGCATCAATTTCTCAAGAGCTATGTCACTGCGTTACAGGGACATGATATTTGCTGCCGCGGGAAAACAGTCAGGAACTATTGCCATAGGCCGTGTAATGACCTGTGTTTTAGGCATGGTAGTAAACAGGGAAAGGCAGATCCGTGACGGGATACGGACTCCATACCATACCGTCTATGCCCAGATAGGTTCCATCCAGGCCCAGTGGACCGCAAAAGACGGCTCCCAGTATTATCAGCCGGAAGACTTATACAGGAATAAACAGGTGAGTGGATTCCTTGATAAGACAAAGGCAGCTGCGTTTACAGCCATGCTGGGAGACAGGATCACTTTTTCGGGGCTTGCCGAGACAAGCCAGAATAAGGCCGCTCCGCTTCTTTTCAACCTGGCAGAGCTACAGGGTGAATGCACCAAGCTTTTTAAGATAGGCCCTGATCAGACACTTGAGATAGCACAAAAGCTCTATGAGTCAAAGCTTACGACATATCCAAGGACAGATGCAAGGGTGCTCACTACAGCTGTATGTAAGGAGATTACCATAAATATAACAGGGCTTCAGTCTGTGCCGGAAATATCGGGATATGCCGCGGATATAATAACCAATAAAAAATATGCAGGCATAGAAAATACGAAATATACAAATGATGCTGCCGTATCTGACCACTATGCAATAATCCCTACCGGGCAGACAGATACTATCGGTACGCTTTCCGAACTTGAACGCAATGTCTATCTTCTTATTGCGAGAAGGTTTTTATCAATATTCATGCCTCCTGCCGTCTACAATAAGGCAAAAGGTACGTTTATAAGGAACGGAGAGACTTTTGAAACCACGGCATCCGACCTCATAAGTGCAGGATGGTTAGAGGTAGCGCAAAAAATCCCTGAGACATCACAGGCCAGGGCCCTCATAGGAGCAATGCGAACCATGCAGGCAGGGATAGACTATCAGGCATCATACTCATCCAAGGAGGAGCTTACATCCCTCCCTCCCCGCTATACCACTGGTTCTATGATACTGGCGATGGAAAATGCAGGAAGGCTTATTGAAGATGAAGAGCTAAGGGAGCAGATCAAGGGCTCAGGCATTGGTACATCAGCTACAAGGGCGGAATGTATAAAGAAACTTAATAAGAACGGTTATATAAAGATCGACAGCAAGACACAGGTAATAAAGCCTGACAAACTCGGGGAACTCATCTATGAAGCTGTAGCCCTTGCGGCACCGGGCCTTTTAAAGCCTGACCTGACAGCAAACTGGGAAAAGGGCCTGTCCCAAATAGCAGACGGGACTATAACGAAGGATAAATATTATGGCATATTGTATGACTTTGTAATCAAGATCGTAAAATCCATACAGGCAAAAGACCTTACGCCGCAGCTCAAAGACCGCATAACAGCCCTCAAAGCCGTATATAAGGATCTGTCAGATGCACCTGTACAGGGCAAAAGCGGTGGCCCGTCAGGGATACCGTGCCCTATATGCGGCCGTGACCTTAACAGGATAGGCGGAGGCCCTAAACAGGGTTCGTATGGATGCAGCGGATATAAGACCGGAGACTGCAATTTCTTCCTTGGGAACACGTTCTGTGGGAAGAACCTGACTCCCGCCCAGATGCAGCAGCTCCTCATAGGCAAGACAACAGCCAAGATAAAGGGGTTCAAAAGCAAAGCCGGCAAGAGCTTTGATGCGAAATTAAAACTCGGGGAAGATGGCAGGATACAGTTTGTATTCAGTTAAACTAAGTACCGTATAAGTTACGAATCAAAAGGAGAAATAAATGGACAGAAAAGTAAATCCGAGACTGCTTGCAGTTATAATCATAGCCTGTCTGCTGGTCTTTGGATTCAGTAAGAGGCTGATAGCGCTTTTTGATAAGAAAGAGCCAGCTGAAGAAACATCGGCTGTTTCAGAAGAGCCTCCCTGGGAGATAAAGGAAGAAAAAGAGCCGGAGCAAGTAGAAGATAAGCCGGGCGCAGCACGCGCAGGACAGCTAGTCTTTGAATATGATGAAGAAATGATAAGCGTCACCGAGAAGGATGATCCTGAGCAGGGAACAGAGAGCGTATCGTTTTACAGATCCGAGCACGGGCTTCCGATATGCACTTTTATGGCATCTTATGTCCCCGGTTTTTTCAAGGATATAAAAATATCAAGCAAAAACGAGGCAGAAGCAGCCTTGAGGAATGCTTTTGGGGCAGATATCAATTCTGAATGGACTGATGAAGAAGGATTTTATGTAGGCAAGGTACTTTCATACAGCCGTACCGGCAGTCAGGCGGTGAAGACGATATTCCTTGTCCCTGATAAAGATTCCGATGACAGAGGGGTATATAACCTGTCATTTTCGTATTCATCCATATCCATGCCTGCTGAATATGAGTATTATATTGCTTCAAAAGCGCTTGCCAGCCTTGGCATAACCGACATCATACCTGAAGACTATATGTTTTCGATATATGATGCGGATATAAGGTCGCTCCGTATAATCTATACTAACGGCGTTAAAGGTGTATATGACGAAAACGTGACCACAAGCGACGAAGCCGCGCAGAAGGTAGAGGAATATAAAGACGCCGCTGAAGCTGCTGAAAATACCGAAGATGCCGAAACAGATATAACTGATAACCAGGAGCAGGAAGATGCAGAAGATATAGAGGCAGATCTGTCCGAGGAAAACATAGAAGAAGATAATGCAAGCGATGGTGTGGAAACTGTTTTAGAATACGAAAAAGATGAAGAAAGACCCAAAGAAGAGGATCCTGACGCGCAGCAGACAGGAGGGGCAGACTGATGGAGAATAACAGCAATGATAACAGGGAAGAATTCAGCGATGCGGGGAAAGCCGTCTTGATCCTTTCCGGTCTGGTGATCATCGTGATCCTGTTTGCAGCCCTTCATTCATTCACAAGCAAAAAACGGGAAACCCCGCCGCCCAGCGTATCGTTAGGCTCCGTGATCACTGAAGAAAGCAGAGAAATAACCAGCACGGGCTTCACAGCAGGAATACTCCGGTTCATATATCTAAAAGGCGGTTATCATGCCGAGAAAAAAGAAAGCGATGGTTACGAAGAATATTCATTTTTCAAGGAATACGACGAATTCCACCATTCTGCGCCGATCCACATGACCATATCGAAAAAACTCAGGACTCTTGATACGGATTTTGAGGATCCCAAAGCGGTGGCAGAAAGATTCTCATTATCAGAGAATTCCACATGGACCGTATGCAAGGATTATTACATAGAAAGCCATTTTGACACAGAAATGGAAGATGATCATTTCTGGTACATACAGATAATCCCTAAAAAATATGATGGACATAATTACATGATGGTCGTCAATGAATGCAGTCCTGACAGGGATTTGATAGACAGGGAAATGTATGAATTGCTCAGAATAGCTTTATTGGAAGCGACAGGATATGTCGCACCGCCATATGAGACATATACCGACATAATGGCCATATGAGGTTTTGCGCTTGGTAATCAAAACAGGAGGATATTATGAAACGAAAAGAGATAATTTTTTTCTTATCTGCAATAGCTATAATGGCATCTGTCGCCGGGTGCAGCAAGCCTGCATCACCGGCTCCCGCTGATATAGAAACGACGGAAAACAGTGAAAATATCGAAAATACTGACGCCGGGATAGACGATGAAGCAAACGAGAGCGGCAAAGCATTGTTTGGCAGGCTCACCATAAACTTCGATCCGGAGACAATAAGTTTTAAGCACGAATACTCTCCGGGATATGACGGGATGTCGCTCACGGACAAGGAAACAGGCTCTACTGCAGGCATCATATGGATGAGTACATTTAATCCCCAGGAAAAGATCAACGGGATCGAAGATGCCGTTAAATATTTCGATGGGGGAACTCAGACCGGCGAATGGGAACAGAGTGAAAAGACATATACGGAATATTATGCCATAAGCACTTCTTCCGATGAATCCGATGCAATGATATATGTCATACCAAAGGATTACGAGACAGAAGGCATGTATATGGTATCATTTCCGCGCTTAGAAGATACAGGCATATCAAGGGAAGTATTCAATACCGTAACAGATGCCTTTGAATCATACGATCCTACTATAAAGCTGCCGGCCTTTGAAAAAGTAGAAGATGATCTGCTCATGATGCTCAGCGCAGGCGGTGAAGTGCTTCCACAAGGGCATGAAGATGCAATAGAAGCAATGCCTGCAGACGTTTTTGAAGACATAGACAGTTCAATACAAGAAAGAAGCACACAGGCCGGCCCTTCAGTTGATCAGTAATAAGAAGAGACGCTCATGAGATTGATACAACGCTATCGAAAAATAATTTGTTCTATAAAAATGCCGGTGCTTAACTTTGTGGTAATATACTTAGTGTAACAGCGGTGCAAACCGCATAAATAACCCGAAAGGGTCCAATAAACAGGAGGTTCATTATGAACAAGACAGAACTCATCACTGCAATTGCCGAGAAGGCTGGTCTTTCAAAGGCAGATTCGGAGAAGGCGCTTAACGCTGCTATCGACGTAGTAAACAGCGAGCTCCAGGCAGGCGGGCAGGTACAGCTCACCGGTATCGCAACTCTCTCAGTTGCAAAGCAGCCGGCAAGAGAGGGCCGTAACCCCGCAACAGGTGAGACCATTAAGATCGCCGCTAAGAACGTTGTTAAGTTCAAGGCAGGATCAAAGCTCAAGGAGCTGGTTAATACCAAGCCCGCAAAGAGCAAGAAGAAGAAGTAAAATGGCCAGGCGCGGCCGGCAGCGGGGGAGGGTTATTCCTCCCTCGTTTGCTGAAGCCTCATTTTACCAAATTGGATAGCAAAAACTTACATTTTTAAGCGTGTAAGGCGTAAGAATAACGGATAATATATTTTAACATAATTGATGCGATATTAAGGCATGATGCAAGGAGTCATGTAATGGTATTTGAGTCATTTAAAACAGCGAAGAAAAATTCATACATAAAAAAAGGGATAATCAATGACGAGTCCCTCCGTCGTTTCGTACCAAGAAGATATAAGGACTTTTCGACACCCGGGAGCCTGTCGCTGCTCGTGCCGGAAGGGGATGGCATAGAGATGGGGGTGGTATCGGAATTATTGTCCCTTGATGAAAGGAAGAATAAGGACCGTAAGTATATTGTTGCCAAACTAAGGGAACTTTCGTCAGGCGAGATGTATAATGCCACATTCATGAATATGTATAATGCAGTTGGCTATCTGTCACAGTTCATAGGACATCCCATAGCCGTGCTCGGCAAATTTAAGCGCAGCGGCATGTTCGGCTGCAGCGTAATGAACCCGACCCTTCATCATGAGCCAGCAAAGGCGTTTAAGATATATCCCGTATACAGCAAGATCCAAAGAGTGTCAGAGGCATCATTTACTTCTGATATTGAAAGCGCACTCTTAGAGAAAGAAACCGACACTATCCCGGAGGGTGCAAGGCGGTATCTTGATGTATCCGAAATAAATGAAGCCCTGTTCAGAGCCCATCACCCGACAACGATACAGGATATACAGTCAGCAACCACAAGGCTTGATGCAGATTCACTCATATACCTTAATTTAAAGCTACTCGATACGATACATACAGAGGTTTCACCATTTATTTATAAGTCAAGATTACGTATGGACGATATGATAAAAAATCTTCCATACTCCCTGACTAACGACCAGGCCGGTGCCATAGACAGCCTTGCAGACAAGGCAATGAGTGGCAAAGTCATAGATGCATTGGTGCAGGGCGACGTAGGCTGCGGCAAGACGATTATAGCCTTTGCTCTTATGACACTGACCGCTGAAAATGGATACCAGGCAGTGCTCATGGCCCCCACACAGGTGCTTGCGCAGCAGCATCATGAGGGCCTGCGCGAAATAGCAGACGATGATGAGATAGCCTATCTTTATGGCGTCATGAAAAAGAAAGAAAAAGATGAACAGTTATTAAAGATTAAAGACGGCAGGGCAAAGTTCATCGTAGGTACCCAGGCTCTTCTTGGCAAAGGAGTAGAATATAATAACCTTGCACTCATGATAGCAGATGAGGAGCACAGGTTCGGTGTGGAACAGAGGGAAAAGCTCAGTTCAGGGTGCATACATACAGTGACTATGTCAGCAACTCCTATTCCCAGGTCATACGTACAGGCGGTATATGGAGAGATGACAGAAGCGATACAGATAACCGAAAAGCCGGCAGGGCGCCTTGAGACTATCACTTATTATAATCCGTCAATGGATAATAAGCTCAAGAATTTCATATATTCATTCCTTAAGAGCGGTTCGCAGGTATATGTTGTCTGCCCGATGAAAGAAGAAGCCGATGAAGACAGTACGATGGAAGGATGTGCATCAGTTGATGAGATATTCAGGCAGATGCAAATCGATTTTACCCCACACGGATTCACTATAGGGTGTGTCACCGGAAGCACTCCGTCAGATGAAAAAGATGCTGTCCTTTCGGCATTTAAGGATGGATCCTTAAATATCCTGGTCTCTACTACTGTAGTCGAGGTCGGGGTCAATGTCCCTAATGCGAACATGATGATCATAATGAATGCTGAGCGTTTTGGCCTTGCGACCATGCACCAGCTGCGTGGCAGGGTAGGACGAGGAAATAGTCAGGGATATTGCGTACTCGTTTCGTCATCCATGAATAAAAGGATAGAGGCAATGTGTAGGACGACAGACGGCTTTAAGATAGCCGAGGAAGATTTCCTTGAAAGACGTTCCGGAGATCTTATAGGAATGGAACAGTCAGGCCGCAATAAGCTGGTCGAGACCATGTTTGCCAATCCGGAACTTAACAGGAAGTGTAAAGAAGTTGCAAAATCCATGTATGGTTCTGACAATGCAAAAGAGCATATCAGAATATTCGAATCCATGGGATTTTAACACGGCTTTATTATTTACGCTGCCATTGCGAATATTTACGGGTGCGTGTTTAAGTTTGGTAATTATGTCGACTATAATTTTGGCTGTGTGCGCCCCACTTTGATCTTAAATCTTCAATCTTCAGATTCAGTAAGCGATGGAGCGAAGTTGGTCGTAGGAGATTATACATTTACCGTTGTATGCGATGGGAAGTACGCTCTCTGCGACACATCGGTCGGAATGTCAGCATTTCGTATGGATTTGAATGCACCGAATGCTAATGATTACGAGGTCTCTAATGTCAAGGAATTTGTGGATAACTGGTATCAGAACGAGATCAAAGGAAAATCCGTTAGCATACGACAAATAACGGAAATAGAGATCGGCATAGCAAGCTAATCGTGTAACCTGAAATAACCGAAACAACGAAAGGAAGAAAAGAGAGAGAGAGAGGAGAATGCCAAATAGTCTCCTCTCCTTATTTTTTTTGTAACAAAAACGGCGCCACCTTGGCGCCGTAATGTTTATCTTCACTCAGACAGGGATATTAAATATATCCTTCTGAGCCATGCTGTTCATCCATGGCAAGCTGATATTCTGCCTGAGTGCTGTTACAGCCAAATGTCAGGGCTTCGTGTATTGCCCTTGCCGCACCTTGCGCTAAAGCTGCCTTGATAGTTGCACTCCCAATAAGGCCTGCTATCAGCCACCTGATGATTCTTCTCGTGATTGCTTTTCTCATTTTTATTACCTCTGTCTTTCTTGCGTTATGAATGTTAGGTGGAAAATTCGTTTCCTGCACCTTGTTTACATGGTGATTATAGCACACCGAAATCAAAATTTTTTTCATGGAACAAGACTCTGCTTCTTTATCTCATAAAATAAATCATATTATACTAAACAGTCTGTATGTTTTTAATAAGATCTTATTTTTTACAGAAAGGACGGTAAAATATGGGTAAAGACAGGTTATTTAGGAAAAGGCTTGTCTCCGTAGCATTATCTGCAATGCTTGCTACAAGCAGCTGGGTGGCCCAGGCGCCTGTGTTTGCTATGCAGCCTTATGAGGAGACATTGGAGCCGGTATTTACCGGTACAGAAGATGTAAAAGGCCTTGTTCCGGGAGAAAGCATAAGGTTGGATGGCCTTGTGAGTGCAACAGCGGGCGGAGTCAGCCTTGATGTAAAGGTCAGGAGCGTGACAGCAGAGGGCGACAGGTATCCATCATATACTGAAAGCTCGCTCGTATCACCTGTAGCGGGTGCAGTATATACTGTGTATTATGCAGCTCTTGATGGAAACCAGGTGGTCGGGACCGCAGAGAAAAGGTTCTATATTGATGAAAGCACCGAAAACGGAGGCCAGGATCAGGATATTGATGATGCTTCCAATTACACTTTTACTATAAATGGCGCAGAAGCGGACACTACCTATCCCAGTACCGATTTTGGGCTTATGGACGGCATAACCCTTTCCATAAGCGAGGATGGCGAAGATGCAGATGAGGCTGTATATGAAAATTATTTCGTAAAGCCTTCATCCGTAATGCTGAACGGTGAAAAGGTAGGCATAACCGGCGGCACTCTTACTGTCCTTGCAGATGTGGGTTCGGTATATACCGTGACTTATAAGGTCTTTAACCTTTCAACCGGGGAGGGCATTGACGGCACCGAGGTTACGAGGAAGATAACTGTCAGGAACTATTCGGGAACAGGAGCTGCCTCAAATATAACTCCGCAAAGCAATGAAGCCTTGAATGGCAATCTTTCTTTAAGAGAGAATGACATTAACGGATCAGGCATAAGCGATTATGTCGTTGTATCTCAGGATTATACCGATCATCTTGAGATGGGCTGCCCTGCTACATATAATATTAAATGGCGCAATGACTCGCAGGAGGCTACCGGGAACATCATCATGATGGATTCCCTGCCTTACGATAATGATGGCAATGGAAGTTCTTTTTCATCTTCCTACACTATAACCAGCCTTAAATTTGCTTTCCCTTACGGCGGAACCGGATATAGGTTATATTATTCCACGGATGAGACAATGCGCGGCAAGACTGCTGCAGACTTCCCTGACGAAGCTGCACTTGATGCTGCAGGGTTCAAGCTGGCATATGCATCAAGCTCTGCTCTTAGCGGGCAGATCACGGCATGGGCATTAGCAGGTTCTCTTCCCGCAGGTTCAGTACTGGGCGCGACCATGACTATAACACCACTTTCATATGATGCAGGCGATGTATATGCCAACATGGCAACGGTAGGCAGCAAAAAATCTGTGGCAGCATCCACATACATAGGCAGGAGCATAAGCGGTACGGCATGGTTTGATGCCAATAATGACGGTATCAGGCAGACATCTGAAAAGAAACTCCCCGGCATAAAGGTTGCTCTTTACAAAAGCGTTGATGGCAATTTATCCCAGGTAAAGAGCACGAGAGGCGATATGCTCATAACAGAAACTTTATCTGACGGCTCATACAAGTTTGATTGTGTGCCTGCCACATCCTCAGGAGAGTCATTCGTCATAAGGGCAGCAAGCGGTTCATTTGACATATCACAGTTTAAAGCTTCACCCAGGAAATCCTTAAAGACAGGTGATGCTACCGAAATGAATAATAATGATTCAGAAGGCTCTTATACAGGCGATATGCTTGCTTATTCTGAAATATCCAAGACGTTTGCGGATGCTCTTATAGAAATGCCTCAGGATATGAAGGTAGGAGAGTATCTTAACGCCCTAAAGAACATGGATTTCGGTTTCCATGGAGAAGGATATGCGATAAAAACAGCGGCAACCGAGTTTGGGGCAGATGCGTCAATCGTACCTGTTGATGCAGGAAGTACAGTAAAATACACGATCGGATATTTCTCTATGACAGACGGCGATGCCAGAGTGATAGACCAGCTTAAGAACGGCCTTATCTACAAGCAGTCGTCAGGAAATATCGAGCCTACGGTAATAAAGACTTCAGCAGACCTTCAGCGTTATAATCTGGCGGTAAATCCAGACCTCAGGCTGGATGATTATAATATATCCGACGGCCCGATAGTCATTTTCACCATACCCGGATATAAAGGCGGTACAGATGCATCCGTACAGTTTGATGTCACTGTCCCGGCAGGATCTGCGGGAGCCAAGTTTAATAATAAGGCGACAGTAAATGTAGGAAAGAAACAATTTAGCACCGGGACTGTAAGTATATATACGTCAAGTCCCGTGGTCAAAGATGTATATTTCCCTTCGGATATGAAGGTCAGCGCAGCATCAAGGTACGTTTCGGCAGGTGACAGCCTGATATACAGGATATATTTCAGCAACAGCACCGGATCCGAAAAGACAGCGACCGTAACAGATACACTGCCCGGACAGCTTACATTTGTAAGAGCAGGCTCCGGAGGCGTTTATGACAGCGATACACGTACTGTGACATGGAATGTAAAAGCAATGGCTTCCGTCGAACAGTATGTCGAACTGACAGCTACTGTTAATGACGGCAGTGCAGACTCTTTTATCAGCAATGAAGCCTTAGTAGCTATCTCCGGCGGGAAAGAGACAGTCACAAATACAGTTACCAATACATACCTTGCAGACGGCGCCCCTGTTACGGGTGATCTTGCCGTCACAAGAGTAGCCCGTGCTTCAGCTCCTGAAGCTGATATAAATGGCAGCACGGTTTCTCCTGATGAAGAATTATTGTATGAGATCGCAGTAACTAACGGGTCATCTTCAGCCGAGAATGCCCATATAAGCACAGTCGTAAGCGATATGCTGACATTCGTATCTGCCTCAGATGGAGGCATATATGATGAAGCGACAGGCAATATAAGCTGGGATATCAATACTGCAGCCAATTCCAAATCAACCGTGACGTTTACCGCAATAGCAAATAATACCAAAGGCACGGCAACTGCAAGTGAGACAGCTACGGTAAAGATAGGCAATCATGCACAGGTTAATTCAAACAGCTCCCATGTATTCATCGCAGGGACATCATCAAGCTCCGTGACTGATTCGGTATTTAAGGATGTATTCAGTGCAAATGCAATAGGTACGAGCATCAATGGCGAATCCGTAAAGTCAGGAGATGAGCTGCTTTACAGGATATACTTTGAGAATAAAGGCGACGAAACGGCAGAAGCTGTCATAACCGATGCGTTAAACGAAGGCATCGACTTTGTATCAGCGGGTTCCGACGGTCTGTATGATGAGGCTTCCAGGAAGATAACATGGGCTGTAAATGCTATCCCCGGGGATTCTAAATATGTAGAATTCAGGGCAAAAGCCAACGGCAAGTCAGATATGATATACAATACGGCGACCGTAGGCATAGGCTCCCATCAGACGCTCCGTACAAATACTACTTCGAACGTATCTGAAAAGATATCAGCATCAAATGCGTTCAGCATTACCAAGAGAGTCCAGAATAAGAATGGGAAGAACCTCCATAAGAAATTCGTGAACAGAAAATCAAAGCTTTATTATAAGGTTTCTGTTTCAAATAAGACAGGCAATGCTGTAAAGGCAACAGTTGTTGATACAGTACCCAGCAATGTAGATGTATATGAGATTGAAAATAACGGCAACCAGTCGGGAGACACCATAATATGGGAAGATGTGGAAATCCCTGCTAACGGGACCATCACCTTGAAATGGATTGCCAAGGTTGATAAGGATGCGTATGGAAGCAGGCTTGCAGGAACAGCAGGAGCGGTTATTGGCGATGCTTCAGTCAAATCCAATGAGACCATATGCTATACCGACCTGAAAGTTAAGAAAGAGGTCAGGAATACAGCAGGAAGGGATATAGAGGGTGAATCCGTAGATCCCGGCTCTACTGTCATATACAGGCTGTATTTTGAAGAGCCTACCGATGACGACCTTGAGGTAACCTTAACAGACGACCTGCCCGAGGGCCTGACCTTTGTTAAGGCGTCCAACGGCGGAAAATACAAAGATGGCACCGTTAAGTGGAAGCTTGATAGCGATGACTGGGACGGAGACGATGATGATGATGACGACGATGACGACGACGATGACGATGACGACGATTATTATGGCTATGTGACCCTTGAATGTACTGTCAACAACGCAACAGCAGGAGCCATCATAAGGAACAAGGCTACGTTTAAATACCATGGCCATAAAGAGTCCACGAATGAGGCTGATATCGTCGTAATGGGCGCACCTGTCAAAAATGTGTATGATGCCCTTGGCAGGGAGGTGACCGGTCTTAGGGTAGGTAACGGAGCAGAGCTTACCTATGCGATATCGGTATTCAATCCTACGGATTCATATAAGGTATTTACCATAACCGATACGCTGCCGCATGGTGCAGAGCTTATAGCTATTACTGACAACGGAACGGGCAATCCTGTTAAATGGACGGTAGGCGTGAATGCTGGATCATGGTATACGGTTTATGCCAAGGTCATAGCACATAATAGCAATGTATCTTCTGCAAACAATGGGAATACATCTGCTACGGCTAACAGCAGGGTCGTAAATACTTCCAACGGATATTTCACTGTGATAAATGGCAGCGATTTCATCCTTGCAAACACGGCGAAGGTAGTGTCAGGATCGATGTCAAGGGATACCAACACCGTAGTAAACTATGTAAGCACGGAAAATGATACACTCGGCTCAAGTAAAGCCGGAACCCCGGGCGGCTTCAACCCCGCCACCGGCGACCATTCCAAAGCAGGCAGGTACCTTGCCATGGTGCTTGCAGGCATCGCTCTGATCACGGTAGCTTTCATATCGCGCAGACGTAAGAATGTTAAGTAACAACAGGAACAATATATGATATAAGGCTGTCGCATTGTATGATGCGACAGCTTTTTGTTGTTTTTAAGGGCATAGGGTGACGAATGCTTTGTAAAAATACATATTATGAGAGCAGGGTATGTTTTACCTGCAGGTAAAAGATCAGTAAATTCAGGAGATATCCGATGGCCAGAAATAAGCATATAAAATGCATCATCACTATATTTACATTCTTAGTTTTTGGAATAATGCCCGTTCAAGCCGGTGCAATGACCGCGGGGCAGGAATATGCCATCAAGATGACAGAAAAGGAACTTTCAGGGAAAACCCTGACTGAATCTTCCCTGATAATAACCATAAGGAACGGCAAAAGTGGGATGATCAGCCCGGACGGCGTACACGTTTACGGAGGGTCTTTGGCCGCACAGGCGCTGTCACAGCTCCTTGATGATGGATATATGCTTGATTATGAGCCGGAACTCAAGAAATTAGGGCTTTTGCCGGCTGCATATAGCAGGAAAAATACCGGGGCAGGTGCTGACAGGGCTATAAGGCCGTCTGACAGCCCATTATGCCTCCCCGCCGATGAAGGCGGGAGCGGCCTTTATTATGACATGCCTTATGATACCCCTGCATCAGGATATGGCAGTTATCCTTTGTCAGTATTTGCGGCATATGACGGTGTCAAGCTATATACGGATCATCTTGAATCGTCCGGAATGGCAGGCACGTTTCAAAAGGGAGACGCCATAACCGTGACAGGAGATACGGCAGATGGTTTTTACGTTACACCCGGCGGGTTCGTAGCAGCCTGTGATGTGGTGTCAATAAGGTAATAGGCAAAAGTACCTGCAAAGTATTTTGAAGGAAGGAAATTGATCGGAGGAAAGATATAATGAGCTTAAAAATATACAGGAAACCCATAGCGATTATCCTTGCTGTTTTTATAGCAATATTATCTTTGATACAGGACATCCAGCATATAGCCGCAGCCTCACCTGAAGGCGGCGTGTTAATGCCGCTCGTTACGTCAAACGGCTGGTCCGGCGGATACTGGGACGGCAATGTGGCCGGAGACCGTGGCGAAATAGTGGTATCCGGTACTCCCGGCCAGGGTGCATATTTCTGTTTCCAGACAACCGACCGCCACGCAGTACCCGGCAGGGAATCATATTGCACCATAGGTTTTACCATGCAAAGATGTAAGCCCGGCATGATGCGTTATGACGATGCCAATACCGATAATTTCGTCTGTATTCCACTTATGGATTCCGCACATTCATATACAGGAGCAGGCGGGATAGTCTATACGAATCAGGAGCTTGGAGAAAGGCAGTATGTATCAAGATGGTATATCCCTGCAGACAGCATCATAGCAGCCATAGAGGGCGCGGGATATATGGAATGGGCAGAAGAGCTCCGTGACCAGACCAAGGTATCATATGTAAAGTTTGACGCTGTCATGAGCACGAGATATTCCGGTAATGACAGTACGATAAACGGAACCTTTACCGGAGCAGGGATAATAAACAGGGCAGCTGTTACAGGACATGTATGGGGCGCTACCACCATCCAGAACGATTTCGGTCCCGGTTTTCATGCTTACAATGGCGGCAGTGCGGGAGTGACTCCCGATCTGAGTATTTTCAGCAGATCCCAGATCGCGAACCATTTCAATAAATATGCCATGTTCCCTAAAATAGTGGAAACACCTATCGTTCCTGTTGTACCTGAGTCTTTTGTTACTGATGATGAAGGTCTTTTTGTTACATATGCCACAGAGAATTCTGACGGCATTACCGGGAAGCGGTTATTATCAGACAGCCCTACTTTCTGGACTTACAACGATTCCAGGTCATATGATGACGGCAAATCACATACATATTATAACCTGCATGATGGCATACCGACGAGTGAAAGGCTGGTCAACGGTCTTGCCGCTTCGTCATGCTTCGGCAACGTTTCGATAGGATTAAGGAAAGTAACAAAGAACATTTCCTTTTCATACCAGTATAAACTCAAGGAATGGGTGGTTCCTACGGCGACAGCAACAAACCCCAATCCCACGGGCTCATGGAACACCCTTGGGCCTTATACACAGACAGTAACGACTACAAGGAGTTATTTTTATTATTACCTCATAGACCTCAATATGTACGAGTTTTATGGCGCTAATACCACTAATGACGCATTCCCTGGATCAGCAGGGTTCAAAGTCCAGCCGTATCTTCAGGCAGAGCTCCATAAATTTCTGAAAGATGGGGATATATCTTTAAGATCGAATGAATACAGGGCATGGTATAACACCAAAAATGGGGATAAAGAAGCCTGGTATGAGGTAAAGAATGACGGGACTACAGAAGACAGGAGGTTCCCGTCAAGTGTTACCCTTGGTTTTGATGACGATGAAAAAGTAGTATATGGAAAGACAGAAGGTTACAGGGCCGACCTTGGCATGATGCCGACAGTAGCCAGAAAAGACAGCGCCGACGATAAGAAGCAGATCATGAGCGAGGTGCTTACCGCCATCAATAACAGCGTTCCTTTCATTGACTGGGGCGGTAAGGTGTACATTGATGGTTTCAGGCTGAACCATAAAGTCATAATGCCAAAAAAGGATATAACCGTAACAGGCGTAAAGCCCAGGTATATTGATGATACCCTTGCATATACATATGATTTTACGGGGACAAATGTAAGATTTACGGGGAATAAGCTTTACGAGCTTTATCAGGACAAGAACGGGACAACGCAGAAGATAACTCCCGGAGAGTTTGCCGGATCGCCAAGCGGCTGGAAATATCCTGATTATCTCTCTGACTGCATTCCCCAGTGGCCTTTTGATAATAGTTACGGCTCTATGGACCAGAAGGGATTTAATCTTGAGTCTTTTGAGACTACCGAGCAGTTCGGAAAATCCCCTATCACTATACCCTCCGACACAGCAAATGGAGAGTACAGGACGGCAATAGATAATCCCGGGACTACAGCCGATACGGACGGCGTCATATATAAGAGAGTACTGTATGACAAGGTGAGTGATACATTCAGAAGAAAATATGAGGAACATTCAGGGCCTATGTATCAGTTTGATGCAGGGTTCCTTGAGTGGTCTGCAGGATATTCCGAAAGGATGAACCCTAATCCATTTGCGGATTCAATGACACTTGGCGTGCTTGTACAGAGCATTGACGGCAATATCATGGAATCATCTGCCGCGGTTACCGGCCATTTCATGGAAGGCGGGAATGAACCTGTTGTCGTAAAGACCCCCGTGATCGGTCCTGTCAATATCTATGAAGGCAATAATCCCGATGCAGTGCCGGATGATGACCTTCTGCCCGACAAGTCGCATGGCAGGGGAACCCAGCTCATAGATGAGGGCGAAGGCGGAGAAGTCACTTATTATCTCCGTCTGGACAGCACATACACGTTCTATTTCAGCCTGCAGCAGCACCTGATGGCACAGGGGTATGGCTGGGCCGGCGACATCGATAACGGCTGGGATGAAACCGACGACAAGTATGATAAATACGTCAAGGCAAAGTATGTCCACTTCCCGTTTGACGTGATGATGCAGGGTACGTTCTATGACAGCGTGGATGACCCCGATGACGATGAATACTGGATCCCTATAGACGACCTTTCAAAGACCGTGTTCTATATCCCTACATGGGCAGACGAAGGCACATATACTGACGGAGGCGGCAGCACGGGACACGGCCCCATAAAATACAAGGTTTTAGCAGAAAATGTAGATGATCAGTACGGCGAGAATCACGAGGATGAGGAGCATCCCCGCCAGAACGCCGATGACAGCCTTAGCCCGGACAGCGATATGTATTATGTGGCAACTTATGAGATACCCGTGAACTTATCGGGATGGCTATATGATTTTTCAGTGGTAGGCGTGAACGATCCGCTGACATTTGATGCGCTTAAAGGCGATAAAGGCTCCATATGGGCAGCCCTGGCAACAAGGAAGAATGAGAAGATCCAGCCATTCAGCAGGTTCTACTATAACATGCTCACAACTGATGTCAAAGGTGAAAAGGACGTCAAATGGATAAACTCCAAGCAGAGGCGGAACGCAGCAGACGGCTCCCTGACCAATGCCGCACCATACAGGCAGCTCCCGTTTTCTGCAAACACGGCAGAAAATAACAAGAATCCTGAAGGCACCTTATGGATGGGCACAAAGCTGCTTTATTCAGTAAAATCCATAGCGAACCTTTATCATGACAGCGATTATGTCAGGATAACGCCTAAATTCAGGTATATCACACCTAAAGGGGACGTCATAGATAATATAGACATATATTATGATGATTCATCCATAGGCAAGTATTATGTCAGGATGGGCTCGGAAGATGATAAGGATAACGAAGAGAAGACATCTTTCGGGGAGCAGGGCTTTAATGATTCCATGTATTACCTGAATCAGCAGTATACGATAGCATCAGGCAACAATGGGGCAAGCACGAGGAAATTCAGCAAAGTGACCGCTGAAGAGATATCACAGCTCCTTAACAAGCACAATGGAAAATTTACAAGAACTTCCATTACTATCCCGTCATCATTAAGGCTTCTGTCCGGTACTGCACAGGAAACCGGCCGTCCTGATGTACATTATGAAGATATAGGCGGCTCATTGCATTCGAGGACGGGCGGTGACGAAGGTTATGGCCTGCCGATGGCTCTTGACGATTCCATAGCAGGATACATGGCCGGGGATAATGCCGATACATCGAACCGCAAGTATTTTGAAAGGCTTGTTGAATACAGCTGGGTGAGCAGGCTTAAATGGGATGAAGAGAAAGGCAGCCACGTACCCGATGATAAATATGGCGGTTCAGAGCTTG
>JAEEGL011782787.1_pt1 | contig 29169 bp, 28 predicted proteins | sample 9134231 | NCBI WGS metagenome assembly JAEEGL01 (sample SAMN16246548, study PRJNA631951) | gut metagenome | biome: gut microbiome; feature: rumen; material: fiber-attached | host: Bos | place: Iran: Karaj | collected 2018-10 | reverse complement strand
GTTAATATGGGTCCTGATGCTACTTCAAGAGCTAATGGTTCAGTTGGAGGAGAAATCACTAAGAGATTAGTTCAAATGGGTGAACAACATTTAGGTGGAAACACTTATTCAAAATAATAAAAGATACTTAGTATCTTTTTTTAATTTTTTATGATATAATGTTTCTATACTAGGGGTGATCCTAATGAAGAAAAGGATATTAGTATTTTTATGTATCTTAATAATACTTTTATATGAGTATTTAGAATTGTTTACTGATATATTTAGTGGAAATAAAAGTATTAGATACTTAATGATTGCAGTTATAGTATTATTTATACTATATGTTGTAAGTTTAATTACTAATAAAGAAACTAAAATTAATATAAGAGCTAAAGATAAACTTTTTAAATCATTAATGCAGAATTCAGATACAGTATATGTAATGATGGATTCTAAAAATGATAAAGTTTTATTCTTATCAAATAATGTTGAAAAAGTACTAGGAATAAGTGCTAAGAATAAAAAAGATAGTGATGTAGTATTTGATATATTTAATATTCCTATCATTAAATCTGAACTTAAAAATTGGGATAAAAAACAGATGTATGTTAGTGGAATGGTTGAATATAACAATCCACTTTATAATCATCAAATGTGGATTAAGATTAAAGTATTTGGCTATAATGATAAGAATACTGAATATTATATAGTTGAGATTATAGATGCTACAAAAGAGCACGAAAGACAACACTTATTAGTATCTCAAGCATCTGATATAAAAAATCGTGAGATAAGATTAAATCAAATAACTTCTTCTAGTTATGATATGGAAATTAATATTGATTTATATAGTGGTAAATATGAATTAACATATTTTAAGAAAGATTTATTATATTTTGGTGAAGAGAATAAAGGTAATTATAATGATTTTCTAAATAATATATTAGAAAACTATATAAATACTAATGATAAAGATGAAGTATTAAATAATATTTCTCTTGATAAATTAAAAGAACATTTTAGAAAATATGAACTTGATTCAACTACTTTTAGATATAGAGTAGGTAATAAGGTAAAAGATAATACTTGGCTTGAATCTACAGTATTTTATTTACTTAATAGACAAAGTAATAAAGTATCTATTTTAACTAAAAATGTTACTGAGAATGCAGAAAGTATTCGTGAACAAAATGTTTTATTACAAAATGCTTTAAATGAGGCTAAAGAGGCATCTAAAGCTAAAACCAATATGATTAGAACTATCTCACATGATATAAGAACACCTCTAACTAATATAATCGGTTTTAGTGATACATTACTTAAAAAAGAATTACCAGATAATATTACTGAAGATATAAAAAATATTAATTCATCTTCACTAGATATTATGAATATTATAGATGTTTTACTTGATCCATCTAAGATGGAAAAAGAAACACTTGAAAAACAAGAAAAACAATATAGTGTTTTAAAAATGTTTAATAAAGTAGAAAATTTATCTAAAGAATTATTAAGAAATAAAGATGTAAGACTTAATATAAACTTAGATAATAATTTACCAGTACTTCTTTATGGAGATTATAAAAGAATTACTCAAGCTGTAGTAAATATAGTTAATAATTCAATTAAGTTTACTGAAGAAGGAGAAATTAACGTTAATGTTAGAGGAGAAAAGAAAGAATCAGATGTTAACTTAATTATTGAGATAAGTGATACTGGAATCGGTATGGATCCTAAAAAGCTAGAAAGTGTTATTAAAGCTGATGATCCTACTACTGGACTTGGTAGTGTTAAATCATTAATTAAATTACTTGGTGGTAAATTAGTAATTGAAAGTAAAGAAAATGAATATACTAAAGTTACTATGTCATTTATGCAAAAGATTATTGAAGATAATAAAGTAAGAGAGTTAATGAATAATAATAAAAATGCTGAAGTATTTAGTTTAAAGGGTAAAAATGTTCTTGTAATTGATGATAATAAATTAAATCTTAAAGTTACTAGTAAATTACTTGAACCTTATGAAGTTAACGCTACTTTATTTGAAACAGGTGAAGAGTGTATTGATACCATAAAAGAAGGTAATAAGTATGATTTAATACTTATGGATATTATGATGCCTGGTATGGATGGTGTTGAAACACTTAATAAATTAAAAGAGATTAATAATTTTAATATACCAGTAATCGCTCTTACTGCAGATGCTATAGTAGGACAAAAGGAAAAGTATTTGAGTTTAGGTTTTAATGATTATTTAACTAAACCTATAGATAAGAGTGAGTTATCTCGTATACTCAAAGAAATACTTAAGAAAGATTAATATGGAACTTAAAGAAGTAATATATATAGATAATTTACCAACTATAGATCTACATGGCTTTGATAGAGATTATGCTCGCGTTAAAACATTAGAGTTTATAAATGATAATATTAAAATGAAAAATGAAATAATATGTATTATTCATGGTAGGGGAACTGGTATTGTTAAAGAAGAAGTACATGATACATTAAAGAAAAATAAAAATGTATTAGATTATAAATTATTTTATAATAATATAGGTTGTACTTTAGTTAAATTAAAAAAAGAGTAAGTAAAACTTACTTTTTTTATGTTATACTATAAATGGTGGTAATATGTATGTTAACGTATTAGTAGAAATAAAATCTAAAAAAGTTGATAAGACATTTACATATAAAGTACCCGAGTATCTTGAAAAAGATATTGAAGTCGGTAAACGTGTAACTGTTCCATTTAATAATAGAACTTTAGAAGGTTTTATTTTAAGTATTAATGATTCTTTTGATAATAGTTATGAAGTAAAAGAAATAGTTAATATAATAGATGAAAAACCTGTTTTAAATGAAGAATTACTTAGTTTAGGACAATATATTACAAATAAAACGTTATGTAGTTTAGTAAGTGCTTATAATACAATGTTACCTGCAGCTTTAAAAGCTCATAAAAATTATAATATTAATAAAAAATACGTTACATACATTAAATTAATTGATAATACATATATTGGTAAAAATGATAATCAAAAAGAAATAATAGATATTTTAAAAAAAGGAGATGCTTTAAAAAGTGATTTAACTAAAATATCTATATCTAGTATTAATACATTAATAAAAAATAAAATAATTGAAGAATATGTAGAAGAAGTATATCGCCTTAAAACAAACGAATATAGCGAAGAAAAAAGAGTAGAACTAAATAGTATTCAAAAAGATATAATAAATGAAATAATAAGTAATAAAGATAAATTTATGCCTTATTTAATACATGGTGTAACAGGATCTGGTAAAACAGAAGTATATATGAATATTATTGAGAACGTTATAAAAGACGGTAAAGAAGTAATTGTATTAGTACCTGAGATTAGTTTAACTCCGCAAATGATAAATTTATTTAAAAATAGATTTAAAAATGATATTGCAATCTTACACAGTGCTTTATCAGATGGAGAAAAATATGATGAATGGAGAAAAATAGAAGAAGGTAAAGTAAATATAGTTATAGGAGCAAGATCTGCTATATTCGCACCCCTAACTAATATCGGTTTAATAGTTATGGATGAAGAACATTCAGAAACATATAAACAAGAAAATATGCCTAGATATGACACTGTTGATATAGCTATTAAACGTTCTAAGTATCACAATTGTCCTTTAGTACTTGGAAGTGCAACACCTTCAATAGAAAGTTATACTAGAGCTAAAGAAGGTATATATAAATTACTTGAAATGCCTAATAGAATTAATAATACGTATCCTGAAGTTATCTTAGTCAATATGAAAGATGAAATAAAAAAAGGAAATAAAATATTATCTAAAGAATTAATTGATTCTATAAATGATAGATTAAGTAAAGATGAACAAATAATATTACTTTTAAATAGAAGAGGATATTCTACAACAATAACATGTAAATCTTGTGGTAATGTAATAAAATGTCCTAACTGTGATATACCACTTACATACCACAAAAAAACTAATAAATTAGTATGTCATTATTGTAATCATAATACATTTAAACCTTTAAAATGTCCTGAATGCGGTAGTAGTGATATTAATGATTATGGAATGGGTACTGAAAAGTTAGAAGAAGAAGTAAATAAATTATTTGATGCTAAAGTTATCAGAATGGATATAGATACTACAAGAAATAAAGGTAGCCATGAAAGGATTATAAAAGATTTTAAAAATAAAAAATATAATATACTAATTGGTACTCAAATGGTATCTAAAGGCCTTGATTTTGACGATGTAACCTTAGTAGGTGTTATAAACGGTGATGCTAGTTTAAATATACCAGATTTTAGAAGTGGTGAAAGGACATACTCACTTCTTAATCAAGTAAGTGGTAGAAGTGGTAGAAGTACAAAACCTGGTAAAGTAATTATTCAGTGCTATAATATAGATCACTATAGTATTAAATATGCTTGTTTAAACAATTATAAGGATTTTTATTTAGAAGAAATGAATATTAGAAAGAAATTAAAATATCCACCATACTATAATCTATGTTTAATTAAAGTAGTAAGTAAAAACTTTAATGAATTAAGTAAAGAGTCAAATAAAATAAGAGATTATTTAGCAAATAATACTAATGATGTAATTATACTTGGACCAAGTTTATCCAGTATACCTAAAGTATATAATTCTTATTATATGCAGATAATATTAAAATATAAAAATATTAAAGATATTTATAATAATATTAAGTTTATTATTGAAAAATATAATTCAAATAGTAATATCTTAATAGACGTGGATTTTAATCCAAGAAAAATATAAAAACAATCATTTAAAGATTGTTTTTTTCTCTAAAAAATGGTAAAATTGATATGTATAAGGTAGATCAGCGTACCTAAGAAGAATAAAAGGGTGAAAATTATGAATATTGACGATACTAAAAATTCAAGTAATAATAGCGTTAATCTTGATATTCTTATTAATGGTTTATCTAGTGATATTAAGAATGTTAATAATTTTGTAGCTGATCTAAATAAAGAAAAAAAGAAACTTAAAGATCAACAACAAGTTATAATTGACGAAAGAAGAAAGTTAGAACACGATAAAAAAGAATTTGAAAATTATGTTAAATTAATGAATGCTGAATTTGAGACAAGCAAGAGAACTCAAGAAATTAATTTTAATACTCAAAAGTTAAATTTAGCTAAAGCAGAAAATAGTTTTAAAGAAAATATGGATAATACTTTAGCAGAACTAGAACTTGTTAAAAAAGAACTTGAACTTAAAGAAAATAAAATTGAAGAAGAAAGAGAACAATTTAATAAGTTTAAAGAAATTGAACAAGATAGAATTAAACATGAACGAGAAGTATTACAGTTTGAAAGAGAACAATTTAATGATTATAAAGAAGTAAATAATAAAAGAATAGAAGTAGAAAAGAAGGACTTAGAACAACAGTTTAATAAATTTAAGCATATTATTGATCAGTTTAATCTAAGTTTTAAATCATCAATAGATGATAAAAAGGAAGAATAAAAGGGAGGACATATGAATAGTTTTGATAATGAAGTATTTGAGTTTGGAACTAATCCTAATGAAGAAACTGAAAACTTTAATTATGGTGGTATCAGCGGATTAGGTGAAAGCAATTATGAAAATGAAGATTTATTTAGTAATTTACCTCCTATAGAGAATAAAACTGAAGTAAATAATATGCCTACTGAAAATTCTTTAAATAGTTTTGATTATAATCTTATGAGTGATCCAAGTTTAAAAGATGTAGAAATACCTACTGTAGAAAATAACACGCTTGAAAGTGTTACAGAGGAACCTGTTAATACTTCAACTGTGGAAGAACCTATTCTTGCGGAACCACAAAGTACTGAATTACCAATAGAAGAGGCACCTCAAGTTACAGAATTACCAATAGAGGAGGAAAAACCTATTGAACAACCTGTTGAAAAAGTTCCTGCAGAAGAACCTATAAAAGAAATAGAACCTATTCCTGAAGTGGTTCCAGAAGTTGTTGAAGAAGATTTAACTCAAGCGCTTAATACACCTTTTGAAATGCCTACTGTAGAAAATAATGAAATACCAGAGATGAAGACAATAGAAACTACTGAAGAGACTTCTCCAACTATTGAAAAAGTAACTGAAGAAGAAGAACCAACTATCGAAATGTCTGAAACTCCTATAGAGGATTTACAAAAACTTACTGAGTATGAAGAAGATAAAATAGATTCTACAAATATTAATTCTTTATTTGATAAATTAAGTGTTAATGTTAAAGATGCATCTGAGATATTTAGAAAAAATACTAATTTAAAAGAGAAAATTGATACTAGATTTGAAGAATTAAAATCGCTTCAAGGAGAGTTAGAGAATTCTCGTAGAAAACAAATAGAAGAAATTGATAAATATAGAGATGAAGTATTAGATAAATTAGCTGAAAAGAAAGCTGAAATAGAGAAACGTTTAAATGTTTTAAAAGATTTACAAGCTACTCTTGAAAAAGAGAAAACTGAATTTGAAGAATATAAACGCAAAGAACAAGCTAATATAAGTAAAATACAAAAAGAAGTTCAATCTGCTTATGATGATAGAAGAGAAGAGTTAGAACATATTGAAGATGTACTTAGAAAACAAAAGGATTCATTAGATGAAGAAAGAAATCAATTAAGTTTAGATAAGATTCAATATGAAGCTGATAAAAATGATTTAGCTAACAATCTTCTTAAATTTAATCAAATTGTTAATACATTTACAAATGGAATAGAAATGAAGCCTGAAGAATAGTTTCTATTCTTTTTTTGTGTTATAATTAAGGTGGTGATAGTATGAAGGAATATATTAATAAATTCTTAGATACAATTAAATATGAAAAGAAATATTCAAATTATACTATTAATGGATATACTAACGATTTAAATATGTTTTTAGAATATTTAAATAACAATAATATTAAAACTCTCAATAAAGTAGAATACCAAGATATTAGGCTTTATATCAATTTTCTCCATGATAATGATTATTCAAATAAAACTATATCTAGAAGTATAAGCGCCTTAAGAAGCCTATTTAAATACCTAAAAACGTATGATTTTATTGATAACAATCCAATGTTACTAATATCTAATCCAAAATTACCTAAAAGTTTACCAAAATGTCTTAATTTTGAAGAAACAGAAAAACTATTAAATGTATTTGATAATAGTATTATAGGTATTCGTGACTCATTAATACTTGAAATATTATATTCAACAGGAATACGTGTTGGGGAAATAGTTAATATTAAAATAAAAGATATAGATTTTAATGGTAAAACAATTAAAATTAATGGTAAAGGTAATAAAGATAGAATAGTATATTATGGATCTCGTTGTAATGATTTATTAAATAAATATATAGATAATTGTTATAATAAATTAAATATAAATAATTTAGATTATCTTATTATAAGTAAAACTGGTAAAAAGATAAGTGATAGAGAAATACGTAAAATAGTAGATGAAGCTGCTATAAAAAGTGGCCTAAACTTTAAAATATCACCCCACGTACTTAGACATACTTTCGCATCACATATGCTTCTAGATGGTGCTGATTTACGTAGTGTTCAGGAGCTATTAGGTCATGAAAATTTATCTACCACACAAATCTATACCCATATATCAAACGAAAGAATCAAAAATGTATATTTAAATGCTCACCCAAGAGCGCGTAAATAAGTACTTTTAGTACTTTTTTATTTTGTCCTAAATATAATTATATAGGTGATTATATGTATAATAAGCCTAAAATAATTATTGAAGATAATAGAGTAGATATAACTAATTTTACTAATATTGATCACTTTGATGATAGTAAAATAATATTAAAGATAATAGATAATTATATAAGTATTACAGGTTCTAATTTAATAATATCTAAATTAGTTATTGATGAAGTATTAATAAGTGGTAATATAGAAAAAATAGAATTTAGGTGATCTATGAAGAATAATCTTCTATATATACTAAAAAGCAAAATAATAATTAAAGTTAGTGGTAAAAATACATTTAATTTTATTAAAAAACTTAAGAATAATAATATAGATTTACTAAATATAAAATATAAAAAAGATTATATATTAATCACTATATATAAAGATGACTATGATAATTTATTAAAACTTAAAACTATATATGATATTGATATAGTTGAATATAAAGGATTAATTAAAATTAAAAAAAGTATTATAAATAACTATATATTGCTTTTATTTTGTATTATAAGTATTACACTGATTTATATTTTATCTAATATAATATTTAGTATTGATGTAATAACAAATGATTCTAAAATGAAATTATTATTAATTAGTGAACTTAAAAAATATAATATTAAAAAATATAGTTTTAAGAAAAATTATAAATATAAAGAATTTGTTAAAAGTAAAATAATTAATAAATATAGGGATACAATAGAATGGATTGAAATAGAAAATATTGGTACTAAATATATAATAAAATATGAACCAAGAATTAAAAGTAATATAGAAAATAATAATGAAGCAAGAAATATAATTGCTAAAAAAGATGCAGTAATAACTAAGATAATGGTACGTGATGGTGAAATAATTAAAAGCGTTAATACATATGTAAAAAAAGGAGAAGTAATAGTACAAGGTAAAATATTTTTAAATGAGAGCTTAAAAGAAATTATAAGTGCAACTGGTACTATATATGGTGAAGTATGGTATAAAGTTAGTATTAAATATCCGTTAAAATATTATGAAAATATAGAAACTGGTAAAAAGAATAATATATTATCTATAGTATTTTTAAATAAAAGATATAACATTAATTCCAAATATAAAACAAGTAATATTAAAGATAATATAATTATGAAAAATAATATATTTCCGATATATATATCACTATCTAAAGAGTATGAAGTAAATATTATTGATGAATCTAATAATTCTAAAGAAGCAATAGATAAAGCAATATCTAAATCTATAGATAAAATAAATAGTAATTTAAGTAGCGATGAATATATAGAAAATTATAAAGTACTGAGTAAAAATATATATAAAGATTATGTAGAATTAGATATATTTTTTACAGTAATTGAAAATATTACAGAATATGAAAAAATAGTAGAATAAATGCTATTTTTTTGTTATAATGTAAGTGTTGGTGATTAAATGAATAGCTTTGATATTATTAATGAAACAAACGAAAATATTGATGAACTTGATACAGTTAAAAATGTACTAGAGTTTGCTTTAAAATACTTAAAAATAGAAAATAGTATATTTAACGTAATAATTGTATCTATAGATAAAATACATGAACTAAATAAGACATATAGAAATATTGATAGACCAACTGATGTAATTAGTTTTGCTCTTGAAGATGATGAAACATTCGTTAAAACAGATTATAGAGTACTTGGTGATATTTATATATGTTTAGATAAAGCTAGAAGTCAAGCTATAGAATATGGTCACAGTTTTAAAAGAGAAATATGTTTTTTAAGTATACATGGCTTACTTCACCTTCTAGGATATGATCACATGAATCCTGAAGATGAAAAAGTTATGTTTGATTTACAAGATAAAATATTGAATGAATATGGAATAACTAGAGAGTAGGTGTATTATGAAAAGTGGTTTTGTTGGTGTTATAGGTAGACCTAATGTAGGTAAATCTACCCTTGTAAATAGTATTGTAGGTAGTAAAGTTGCGATAACCTCATCAAAGCCGCAAACTACTCGTAATATTATACAAGGAATATATAATGAAGATAAGGTACAAATAGTATTTGTTGATACTCCAGGTATACATAAACCAGTAAATAAATTAGGTAAAACATTAAATAAAGAAGCTTATTATAGTATAGATGATACTGATATTATTTTATTTGTTGTAGATGCATTTGAAGGTATTGGTAAAGGCGATATTTATATATTAGATAGACTAAAAGAAATAAATAAGCCTGTAATTCTTGTACTAAATAAGATAGATAAGATACCTAGAGAAGAAATTCTTAAACGAATAGTTGATTATAAGGATTTATATCCGTTTGATGAAATAGTTCCTGTATCTGCTCAAACTAAAAATAACTTAAAAGATTTAATTGATACACTAAAAAAATATCTTCCAGATAATATTAAATATTATGGTGAGGATGCTAAAACTAATAAATCAATAGATTTTTTAATGGCAGAAATAGTAAGAGAAAAAGTATTTAATTATACTGATGAAGAAGTACCACATTCAATAACTTGTACAACTGATACTGTTGAAGTAGGAAAAACAAGTTATAGTATTCATATATCTATAATTGTAGATAGAGAATCTCTAAAAAAGATAGTTATTGGTAAAAATGGTGAAATGATTAAAAAAATTGGTACTGAAGCAAGAAAAGATTTAGAAAATTTACTTGGTAAAAGTGTTTATCTTGAATTATATGTTAAGACTGTTAAAAAATGGAGAGATAAAGATAAATATTTGACAGAATTTGGATTTAATGATTTCATGAATTAATGTATAAAATATTCATATTGTGACTATTATATAATAGGTGATAATATGAAAGAATTATTATGGGATTTATTTAAAAAGACAGGTAAAATAGAATACTATATGAAATATAAAGAGGTAGTAAATAATGATAGAAAATGTAGAAGGAATAATACTAAATACTAGAAATTATAATGATACTAGTAAAATACTTGATATATTTACTAAAAAATATGGTGTGATAGGAGTTATTGCTAAAGGTTGTAAATCTTTAAAGAGTAATTTAAGAAGTGTTACAGATAAACTTACATATGCAACGTTTACTATTTATTATAAGAAAGATAAATTATCTATTTTAACTGAAGCTAGTATTATAAATAATTTTAGTAATATTAAAAAAGATATAGAAAAGATCAGTTATGCAAGTTACTTATTAGATCTTACTAATCAAGTATATAAACAAAATAATTCTACTGATTTATATGACTATCTTATTAGCGCTTTAAATAAGATTAACGAGGGATTTAATAATTTAGTTATAACTAATATAATTGAACTTAAATATCTTGATTATTTAGGTATAATGCCTAATTTAGATGGTTGTATAGTATGTGGGTCTAAAAATGTAGTTACCTTATCTAGTGATAAAGGTGGTTATTTATGCAAGAATTGTCTTACAAATGAACCAATATCAAGTGATAAAGCAATAAAACTTGTTAGAATGTATTACTACGTAGATATAGATAAAATATCTAAACTAGATTTATCTAAAGATATAATAAATGAAGTAAACAATTTCATAGATGATTATTATGATAGATATACTGGATTATATCTTAAAAGTAAGAATTTCTTAAAAAATTTAAATATTAAATAAAAAAGATATAGTAAAAACTATATTTTTTTTGTATAATATGTATATAAGGTAGATGATTGTATGAAAAAGAAATTATTATTAATACCGTTTATAGTATTATCAATATTCTTTATAAGTATTACTAATATTAAATCAGAAGGAGTAGGGGTAACTAGTAATAATAACAATACCGATGTATCTGGTGGTGGCGGATCTGGTAGTGATGATACCATTACTAATGGTATTACTGGTGGCGAAATGCAAGGTATGAAAGTTGCTATCTATAGAGCAAATGGAACTATAGTAGGTGAACCAAAATACGTTATTTTAAGAGATGGACAATATTCTACAAATAATTTCTGCACATGTGGTAATAATTATAATTTTGCTACTACTACTTCAAAACCAAGTGCCTGTACTTGTACAAAAAATAATAACATTAAATATGAAAAAATTGATGGAATTTCTGGTTCATCAACTAGTACTATGTATTGGGGATTATACTTTTCAAAACCATCAATGCTTACTGCACTTTTAGAAACTGGTAAAAATGGTGAAAAATATGAAAACTTATTTAATTTACTACATTCAATGAATTATGAAAACGGCGATAGTTCTTATAAATATCAACAAGGCGACTATTTAATAATAGAACCTCTTATAACTGTATCATGTCAAACATGGGCAGGGGCAGGAAATAGTCAATATGTTACAGGCACAATAAATTCCTTAATACTTAACAATTTTTCATTTTATAATGGAAAACAATGTGGTAAATATTCAATTAAAACACCGATATATAAAACGATCAATCATCCTGCTGAAAATTGCAAGCAAGAATGTGTAGTATACGGAAGAAATGCCTCTTGTCATACTGTATGTGAAAAAGAAGCGTGGTCGGAAACTACTGATATTATAATAGGGTACAATACAACACAAGTAAATGCATACGATATGTTTAAGTGGTATTATAGTGCAGTAGCTCAAAGTTTTAAAGTTAAACCTAATATAGATCCTAATAAAAATGCATGTGCTATTCCTAATCCAAAAAATAGTGGTACCGATTATGCACACGAAATTACTTTTATTAATACGAATGATTATGCCGGATGTGGTTATAATAGGTTTGATCTAAGTCAAGTTATAACTGAACCTCCTGTTAGTGCTTGTACTGTAGTTACTAAAGATAATCAAAAAACATATTATGGTCCTAACAAAGAAAAACTTACTGGAGAAGCTCAATATAAAGAAAAATGTGGTTGTAGGGAAGTAGTTGAAAATGGTACTACTGTATATTACAATTCAAATGTTGTAAGAACATCAAAACAAGAATATGAAAAATCTTGTAAATCTTGTGCTCAAAGAGTTACAAATAATCCTTTAGAACGTATTGGATTGTATAATGAATATAAAGAAGCATCTTCAAATGCAGATTATAGAAATCTACTTGATTTTAGTAAAACAGGTGCAAGTGCATGTACTGCAGGAGAAAAATATAAAATTAATACTTCTTGTTTAACTGCAAATAGTACTGATGCATTTACTGCTACTAATTTAAGTAAATATACATATACAACTGATGTAAATGGTAAAGTTGCATATTGTAATTCAGAATTTAAGTTAACATCTAATGTAGGAACATATTTTCCAACTGTTAAAGCTGGTATGGCTTATTTAGGTGGTCATGGAGTACAAAGTACTCTTGCAACTGGTACTTTAACACTTAAATGCTACTTATATAACAATAATATTACTCAGGGAGATATAAATTCTGATCCATTTAGTTCTGTATCATATAATAATTTTGTTTCAAATGTTTCGCTAAGTGGTCAAAATCTTGAAGCAGCAGTAACTGCTGGTAATACAAGTAAAAATAAACAAAGCAATTATGTTGAGTATACTAAAGAATTTACCGCATATTATTTGCTTCCAAAGGTGTATATAGATAAAATTACAGGAATGCTTGTAGGTGGACCAAATAATAATACAACCGAAAATTATGGATTATATTCAAAATTTAGTGATAATGGAACTGTTTCTGTACCATTTGCTATTACTTTTGGTTCTAATATGAAAAATGTTACTGTAACTACTGGTAATAATTGTTCTTATACAGCAAAAGCTGAGATAGTTGTAGGAGATTTAAATTTAAAATTTAGAACTATTGATACATCTAATCCATTTACAGGAGAAGATGGTAAAGGTAGAAAAGTAGGAGCTAACTGGTGTTATAATAATAATGGAACTTGGGATTGTTCTAGTAATAATCCACTTGTTCAAAGTGTTATTAAAAATACTCCAAATAGTTATAATAGAAATGGTGTAATTCCTAAATATAAGTTTGTTTTATCACCTCTAACTATTAGTGCTATTCGTGAATATAATAATACTGTTCCAATAGATGAATATAGAACAAGATGTACTGGAAGTGTATGTACAAATACATTCTTTGAATCAATTAGTAATAGTATTATTATAGGAAGAGATTTATTAATAAAATAACTTAAAAAAGATAGAATTATCTATCTTTTTTTATCTTTTTTTGGTATAATTATTTATGATAGAGTGTGATATTATGAGAAATAATAAAGGGCAAGCATTAATTGAGTTTGTATTAGTTTTACCAGTACTTTTATTAGTCATTATTTCTATTATAGATTTTGGTAATATAATACTTAAAAAATACTCACTTGAAAATGATTTAGATAATATATCAGTACTATATAAAGATGGTAAAGATGTTAATGCTTATTTAAATAGTCATAATATAACTATTAAATATAAAAATGAAGAAGAATTTACTAATATTACAATCTATAAAAATATTAAAATTATCTCACCAGTTTTAGTACCAATATTTGGTAGTACATATGAAATACATACAGAAAAGAGTATTATAAATGAATAATAAAGGGCAAGTTTTACCAATATTTGTTATATTACTGCCAATAATAATTTTAATAATATCTTATATAGTTGATATTGGTATTATGTATAGTGAAAAAAGAAGAATAGTTAATATAACAAGTGATGCGATAAATTATTACATTGAAAGTAAAGATTATGATAATACTTTAAAACTATTAAATAAAAATATTAAAAATGGTGAATTTAATATAACTATTGATAGTGAATATATAATAATTAACGTTAAAAAAGAACATAATAGTTTATTTAATATAATTAATTTAAATAATACAATTAATATTACATATAAAGGTAATCTTAATACAAAAAGAATAACAAAAGGGTGATAATATGGCACTTAATAAAGCTAAAGTATTTACAGTAACATCAGTTAAAGGTGGAGTAGGAAAAACTACGTTTTTACTTAATCTTGCTGCAATATTTAAAAGACTAAATAAACAAGTACTTGTTGTTGATTTAGATTTATATTGTGGTGATATTGCAAGCACACTTAATATTGATAATGCTCGTGATATATATAATTTATTTGAAGATATTAATAATAATAGATTTGATGATTTTGATAATTATGTGACTAAGTATTCTGAGAATATTGATGTACTTCCTAGTCCTAAGGATCCAAGATTTGCACGTAAGATAAGTAGTAAAGTACTAGATATAATTCTTTATAAAGCACAACTTAAATATGATGTAATTCTTATAGATACTAATCATATATTAACAGATATAAATTTATTCGCATTTGATTATAGTGATATGATTCTATATATAATAAATAACGATTCAATGAATCTAAAGAATATGAAATCATTCATATCAATATTAAACGATATGGGTAAAACTAATTATAAAGTAATTCTTAATGAATCAAGAGAAAAAGGCAGAAATTTTTATAATAAATATGATATTAAAAATGTTATAAATAAAGGTATAAACTATATAATACCAAGTAGTTTCTATATTAAAAATATTGATAAATATATCATAAAAGGTGAAGTATTAATGCTTGATGATCGTATTTATAAAAAATATAAGAGTACAAACAGAATACTTAATATGATTGCTAAAGATATATTAACAGAAGCAGGTGATAAAAATGAGTAAGTCATTCGTTTCAGAATTTGATGTTAAAGAAGAAAATATTACTCTAAATGATGTACCTGATTATGAGGCTTTTACTAATAAAGAATTACTTGATAAATTAAGAAATGAGATAATACAAAATTTAATAGATAATTATCAAAATACTAATGATGATATAGCAAGTCATATAAGAGAAGAAGTAAATAAAACTATAGAAGGTTATGATTTGGATGTAATTGAACGCGCTTATATTAATAACCTTATTGATAATGAAATTAATGGATATGGACCAATTACTGAGTTATTAGATGATCCTAGTATTACTGAAATCATGGTAAATGGTACTAATGATATTTATATTGAAATTGATGGTAAATTAATTAAAGATGACAGTATATCATTCATTAATGATGAACATATAATACGTACAATACAAAGATTAATTCAACCAATAGGAAGAACTATTGATACATCAAATCCAATGGTAGATGCACGTCTTACTGATGGATCAAGACTTAATGCAATAATTGAACCACTTAGTTTAAATGGTCCAGTACTTACTATTCGTAAATTTAGAAAAGAATTAGAAGGAATAGAAGATTTACTTAGAAATGGTACATTAATTCCAGAAATGGCTAGATTTATGGATGCTTGCGTTAAGAGTAAAATGAATATAATTGTATGTGGTGGTACTGGTTCTGGTAAAACCACACTTCTAAATGTTATGTCATCATTTATAAATAACGATGAACGTATTATAACTATAGAAGATGCAGCTGAATTAAAACTTGGGCAAGAGCACGTTATTTCTCTTGAAACAAGACGCAGTAATTATGAAGGAACAGGTGCTATTACAATACGTGATTTAGTTATAAACTCTTTACGTATGAGACCTGATAGAATAATTGTTGGAGAAGTACGTGGTAAAGAAGCTTTTGATATGCTTCAAGCTATGAATACAGGTCACGAAGGATCTATGACAACACTTCATGCTAACGGACCTAAAGATTCATTAAATAGACTTGAAACAATGGTTTTAATGGCTGGTATGGAAATACCTATTAAAGCTATAAGGGAATATATAGAAAATGCTATTGATATAGTAATTAATATATCAAGACTTACTGATGGTAAAAGAAAAGTTACTAGTATTAGTGAAGTTGTTGGTATAAAAGATGATGAAATAATTTTAAATGAAATATTTAGTTTTAAACAAACTGGTATTACTAAAGATGGAGAAGTAATAGGGGAATTTGTTAAGACTAAAGGAAAACCTAAATCATACGAAAGAATAAAATCTAGAGGAGTAGATGATTTAAGCGATATATTTGAATAGGAGGATTTATGGAGGGGTTTAATATACAATCTATTAATACAAATGATGATGTAGTAGTATCTTATACTCCTTCTGATTCTGTATTTAGATATAATTATGTTATAACAAAAGATAATATAAAAAAAGAACCTATATATATAGATTCTAATGCTCCTTTTGAAGTAAAACTTACTGAGGAAGGTATTTATACTATCGAAGTTAAAACATACGATATATATGGTAATGAGACTGTTTTAACAAGTGGTAATTATACTATTGATAAAACTGCGCCTATTATAACAATTAAAAATAAAACATATAAAACAGTAAAGAATAAACAAATAGATGTACTTAGTAGTGTTAAAGCAAATGATAATATAGATGGTGATATTACAAATAGTATTACTATTAATAATGTAGATTATACTAAAACTGGTATTAAAACTATAGAATATACTGTAAGTGATTTAGCAGGTAATACTACTACAGCAAAATCATATTTAACTGTTAAAAACGATTATACTGGTTTAATTAGAGTAGGACAGATTGGTTCTTTAATACTTATATTATTTGTGATTATGTTTTTATATAAATATATAAGAAGTATAAAATTAGAAAAAAGATTTTCTAAATATTCTATTAATTCTAAAAAGAATTCTTCGATATCTCTTTTAGATTATTTATATAGTAAATATAACAGTTTAATTACAAAGTTTAGTTTATCACTAAAAAAATCTAATTATTTAAGTAAAAAGGCAGAAAAATATATTAAATATAATATTGCTTTTGAATTAGATGATAATGATGGTATGAAGTTTGTTGCACGTAAAATATTTGTTGGTATTATATATACTTTTGTATTAATATTTATAAGTATTATTTTATCAAAAACTCCTAATATACTAGAAATAATTATTCCATTTATATTGGGTTATTATACATTAGATATTATATATTTTTATAAGTATTCAAAGTATAGAAAGAAAATTGAAAATGATTTGCTAGATGCAATAACTATTATGAATAATGCATTTAAAGCTGGTATGAGCATTATACAAGCAATTGATTTAGTACATAAAGAACTTCAAGGACCTATATCAAAAGAATTTAAAAAGATTAGTACAGAATTATCTTATGGTATAGATATAGAAACAACTTTTAAAAGATTTGCTGATAGAATTAAGATTAGTGAAGCTGTATATTTAACTTCAAGTTTATCAGTATTAAATAAAACAGGTGGTAATATAATTAAAGTATTTGAATCTGTTAAAAAAACTATGTATAGTAAGAAGAAGTTAGAGAATGAACTTAAATCTCTTACTAGTAGTTCTAGATTTATAATGTGGGTACTTATATTTGTACCAGTAGCATTTGTAATATTTATTGCTACTATAAATAGAGGATATTTTAAACCAATGTTTGAAAATCCAATTGGTATATTAATAACACTTTTAATATTAATTATATATGTAATGTATATTTTTACAGTTAGAAGAATAATGAAGGTAAGGATGTGATATAATGAATAAGGGAATTATAAAAAAGATCTATAGAGTTAAAGATATTGAAAATATTCAAAATAAAATAAACCAATTAGGTCTAGATAAGAAAAAGTATGATGCAGTAACATTTTTAACTTTAAGAATGGTTACAACAATACTACTTACTATTTTACTTCTTATATTTTATTATTCTAAATATTTTATAATTCCATTTATAGTTATACTATACTATAATTTATTCTATTATGTTTTTATCACATTACCAATAAATAAAAGAATAAAGAAACTTGATAGAGATGCTTTAGTATTTTTTGAAGTATTAACACTTTCGCTTGAATCAGGTAAAAATTTAGAGAATTCATTAGAACTTACATGCCATAATATAGATAATGATTTATCTAATGAATTTAAAAAGAGTTTATTTGAAATAAGATTTGGTAAATCTCTTATGGAATCACTTGAAGCTTTAAAAAAACGTATCCCAAGCGATACAGTAAATAATATTATATTAAATATTACTCAAACAAGTGTGTTTGGAAGTAGTATAATAGATACAATGAATCAACAAGTAGAGTATTTAAGAGAAAAACAAATAATGGAAGTTAAAGCACAAATAAATAAAATACCTAATAAAGTAAGCATTGTATCAGTATTATTTATAATACCACTAATATTATTAATAATACTTGGGCCATTTATAATAAGCTTATTATAGAAAGGATGATTATATGAAATATTATATGGCTGGAATAAAAGGGGCTGGAATGAGTGCTCTTGCACTTCTTTTAGATGATTTAGGCTATGATATTATAGGTTATGATGATGCAGTTGAACATAGATTTACTGAAGATAAACTTGTTGAACGTGGCATTAAAATTTATAGTGAGATTAAAGAATTAGATGAAAATTGTATAGTTATTTATTCTCCAGCACTTAGAATAGATGAACATCCACTTTTACTTAAAGCTAAAGAAATGGAACTTAAAATATATGAATATCAAGAAATGCTTGGTAAATTAACAAATATATTTAAGACAATATGCGTATCTGGATGTCATGGAAAAACTACAACAACTGCAATGTTAAGTCATATTATTTCTAATATTGACGGATGTAATTATTTAATTGGAGATGGAGTAGGTCATGGTGATAAAGAATCTAGTAGATTTATACTTGAATCTTGTGAATATAGAAGACACTTTTTAGCTTATCAACCAGAATATGTAATAATTACTAATATTGAAATGGATCATACTGATTATTATAAAAGTATGGACGATATGATTCTTGCATATCAAGAATTTGCTAATAAAGCAGATAAAATGGTTATAGCTTGTGGTGATGATCCATATACACATTTACTTGATGTTAATCCTCAAATATTCTATTATGGATTAAACGAAGATAATGATATTCAAGCTAGAGATGTTGAATATAGAAGTGATGGAACAAGTTTTGATGTATTTGTAGAAAATGAATACTATGGGCACTTTGATTTACCTTTATATGGTAAGCATATGTTACTTAATGCTCTTGCTGCAATAGCAATCTGTCACTATGAAAGATATGATGCTAAAGAAGTAGCAAAACTTCTTAAAACATTTACTGGTGCTGAACGTAGATTTAAAGAAACTTTTATAGGTGATAATGTTATAATTGATGATTATGCTCATCATCCAACGGAAGTAAAAGTTACAATTAAAGCTGCTCGTCAGAAATATCCTGATAAAAAACTTGTCGCAGTATTTAAAGCTCATACATTCTCAAGAGTAGAAGAGTTTCAAGATGAGTTTGCTGCCGCACTTAATCTTGCTGATAAAGCATATGTTATGGATATAAACTATGATAGAGAAAAGAAAGAAGATTATCCAGGTATTGATGCTTATACAATTATAAATAAACTAGATAATGGTGATTATATTGAGCAAGGTATGGCTGATAAACTACTTGAATATGATAATGCTGTAATATTATTTATGAGTAGTAAAGAAATTTATTTACTTGAAGATCAATATAAAGAATTATTAAAAGAAAAACTTGGTATAAAAGATGAAAATATCTAGAAATTCTAGATATTTTTTGTTATAATAGCATGCAATTACTTGTGGGGTGATTCTATGAACGAAACAAAATTTGTTATTTCTGTTAACGAAACAACATTCACAATAGCTAGATTAAATCCTAGTAAAACATGGTTTTGTGGATATCAAGAATATAAAATTTCTGAATATCCAGATATTAAATTAGGACAAGAAGTAAAAGTTGCGCAAGATAACTTATATCTACTTAGAAAAGATGGATTAACTATTGTTAATAGAACTCCAAATGAAGAAATAATAAAAATGTATAATGATTATTATACATATCGTGAAGAATTAAAGAAAAAATATGGGAATAAAAGAATTAAAATAACAATAAATCAATTAATTGATAAATATATCATCGATAGAATGTGGAAAGAAAAAAAGATTAATAAGTTTGTTGTATACGCTACATATATATTTTGTAAATTAATGGGAATAAAAGTTAGAGACAAATATTCTTATGATAACTATCAATACGGTCAATTAGGATTTGAATATCCTGAAGACGCTTTAGAGGTAATAAATGCGATATATGAATATATAGAAAGATATATAATGCATGGTACAGGAGAAAAAACATTTGTATTCTATGATGGTGAAAACTTTGGCTTTCCTAATGATGAATATAACAAATTAAGAAAACACTTGGAAGAAAACACTCATTTTTCATCACATACTTTTAGTTCTGATATAGATTTACATATAAAATCATACAATGGACAAAGTGATACATTATGGGCTCGTGCTAAATATAGTACTAATTCAATTATAATTGCACCTTATCAACTTACTTTTAGAGAAAGATATTCTCATAATGAATATGTAGAAAAAATTGTATATAGTAATAAAAAATTTAGTGATATTGGTAATGAGTGGCCATTTATAGATGCATATGCAGTAAAAAGAAAAAGCATGAGGACTAGATAATCTAGTCTTTTTTATGTTATAATATACCTATGGTGATAGTATGGCTATAATAAAAGTAATGGATGAAATACTCGCTAATAAGATTGCTGCTGGAGAAGTAGTTGAAAGATGTTCTTCTGTAGTAAAAGAATTAGTAGAAAATAGTATAGATGCCAAAAGTACTGAGATTAAAATAGAATTAATTGAATCTGGAGTTAAAGAAATAAAAGTAACAGATAATGGTAAGGGTATGGATCATGACGATGCAATTCTTTGTTTTCAAAGACACGCTACAAGTAAAATAATTGATGAAGATGATTTATATCACATTCATACACTTGGATTTCGTGGTGAAGCACTCGCATCTATCGCATCTGTATCTAATGTTACTTTAATAACTAGTACAGGTGATATTGGAACTACTGTATATATAAATGGCGGCAAGATAGAAAAAATAGAGAATAGTGATAGTAGAGTTGGTACTGTAATCAGTGTAAAAAATCTTTTCTATAATACTCCTGCACGTTTAAAACATTTAAAGAGTTTATATGCAGAACTTGCTAATATTGAAGATTACGTAAATAAAATAGCGCTCGCACATCCAGAAATACGTTTTAGTCTATATAACGATTCAAAAGAACTATTTAGAACTGATGGATCTAATAATTTACTTAAATGTATTAATAGTATATATGGTATAAATGTATCTAAAAAAATGTTAGAAGTAGAAACAAGCAGTGATGATTATAGTATTAAAGGTTATATTAGTTTACCTGAAGTATATAAATCAAATAGAAATAGTATTATTACTATAGTAAATGGTAGAGTAGTTAAAAATACAGATTTAAATCGTACTATAAATGATTCATATCACGGTTTTAAACCAGATAATTACTATCCTATAGTGGTTTTAAATATAAATGTAGATACAACACTTGTAGATGTTAATATACATCCAACTAAAATGGATATTAAATTTAGTAATATAGAAGATTTAAAAGAATTAGTTAGTTCTATGATTAGAGATAGAATAAGTGTTAAAAATTTAATACCTAAAGTAGAGGTAGAAAAGCCTAAAGAAGAAATAAGTTATGAGAAAATTAAACTTGACTTTGATACTCCAATAATTAATGAAGAAGAAGTAAAATATGAGGTAAATACTGAATATGAAATAGATGAAAAAGAAGAAGTTGAAGTAATGCCTACTATGTATCCTGTTGGACTTGTTCATGGTACATATATAATCGCACAAAATGATGAAGGAATGTATATTATAGATCAACATGCTGCTAAAGAAAGAATTAATTATGAAATAGTTCTTAATAAACTTACTAATCCTAAAAAAGAAAGTATTAGTATGTTAGTACCACTCACTTTAGAATTTTCTAATAGTGAATATACTATTTTAAAAGAGAATTTTGATTTTTTAAGGGAATTAAACTTTGATATAGATGAATTTGGAGTAAATAGTGTTATAATTAAAGCTCATCCGGTATGGTTACCACTTGGTAATGAGAATAATGCAATAAAAAAGATACTTGAACTTGTAATAGAGAAAGAAAAAGGTTTTAGTATAGAAAGATTTAATGATCATATAGCCGCTACAATGGCTTGTAAGATGAGTATTAAAGCTAATACTAGTATTACACTAAAAGAGATGGAAAACCTCTTAAATGACCTTAAAAACTGTAAAAATCCATATAATTGTCCTCATGGTAGACCTACAGTAATTAGTTATTCTAATTATGATTTAGAAAAATTGTTTAAAAGAAGTGGATTTTAATCCATTTTTTTGATAAAATATTACTTCGTGAGGGATATAAATGTTTGACAAGCAAGATAAAAACAAATATGTTAAAGATATAGAATATATAAAAAATTTAAAGTTTTTAAATAACTACGGTATATTTATTGAAGATCAAGTAAAAAGACCTTATAAAAATACTAAAAAGATAATTATACCTAGAGATTTTTCAATTAATAATATAAATGAATTACTATATATAAATGATGAACTAGGTAGATTAGAATTCATAATATTTAATAGGTTTAATGATCATTTTACTTTAACAGAATATAATTATATTGGATATGATTATGATAAAAGTAAAACTCCAACTCTTATAATTAGAAATATAGAGTATTATGATACAAATAATGAGTTTTATAATTACCTAAAGAATTCAAATTTAAGTATTGAAGATTTCTTTTTAAGTAAATTACACTTTAGATTTTTAATGGATCAAAATCCAGATATAACGCATGTTGTATTAATTAAAATACCTAATAGTAATAAATATCAATATACAATAATTAAATCAACAGAAAAAGGTTATATTAATACATTAATTCAAGATAAACTTAATAACAATTCTTCTATTTATGAAACAGAATATATTAGTTGTGATAAATCCTTAATGGATGAAGGTACAATGAAATTAATGAAACATATATATTCTAAAAGTAATAGAAAAACACTTGTTATGTAGATTGACTTTTAGTCAATCTTTTTTTATAATTAATATGGTGATAATATGAATAAAGGCTATACATTAGTTGAAGTATTAGGAGTAATAATAATACTTATATTATTAACTGCGTTGGTATTACCTAACGTTATAAATTCTATTAAAAGTTCAACAAATAAAAGCGATGAATTAATGGAAGATATTATAATTTCTTCTGCAAAATTATATATGAGTGATAATTACTCAGATATGAAAATTGATAACGGTTTTACATATTGTATTTCACTTTCTACATTAGTAAAAAATGGATATCTTGAAACTCCAATTAAATATAATAATATGGATGATGTAACTGGTATAAAATCAGTAAAAGTAACTTATACAAATAAATATACATATTCAATAGTAGACAAAAATGCTTGTTCATATATAGTATTACAAGATATTGGAAGTACTGAATTCTTAGGAACTGATTTACTTAAAACTAGTATTGAATCTATAACATTTGTAAATAATTTGAATATTCATAATAATTCTTTAAAAGAATTTGATATATCAGATTCAAATAATGGTTCTATAATGTTATGGTATACAGATTCAAATTCTAATAATTTATATGAAGTATATATTGGAAGTGATACTTCTGTAGTTGCTAATTCAAGTTCAAATAACTTATTTAGTGGATTAACGAATGTTACAAGTATCAATATGAATTATTTAGATACAAGTAAAATAATTGATGCAAGCAATATGTTTTCTAATACTCCTAATTTAAATGAAATAATTATGAATACATGTGATTTTTCTAAAGTTAAAGTATCAGATGACATGTTTAAAAACACAAAAACTGGTATTACCATTAGAATAAATAATAATAGTAATACATTTATTACCGATAATTTAACTAGTAGTGAAGTAGAAAATCCAAATGTTATTATAGTTAACTAATACTTGTAAAAGTATTAGTTTTTTTATATAATATTTATAGTAGGTGATCATATGAAAAAAGGATTTACACTAATCGAAGTATTAGGTGTTATTATATTACTATCTGTAATTATAGTTATTATAATGCCTAATATTATTAATTCTATTAAAAAAGCAAATAAACAAGGTGATATATATACTGCAAGTATTATATATGATGCTGTAGAAAAATATATGTATGATACTAATATATTTGAAGAAAAAAATGGTAATACATATTGTCTTGAAATTAATGAATTAACTCATAATGGATATATAGAATCTCCTGTACGATATAACGATAATGATAATATAGAAGATACTATGTCTGTTAAATTAACTTATAATAAAAAGTGGAGTTATAGTATAGTTAATAATAATCAGTGTACTACAAATGTAGAATATATATGTGAAAGAGTAGAATATCCTGATGCAGGATTCACACCAGAAGGAAATTATGAATTAGGTGATGAATATTCATGCCACGTAAATGATTATCTTGAATTTCTTTTCGTTATATTAAGTGTAAATGGTAATAAAGTAAGTTTACTTTATGTAGGAAGTTTAGATTCAGGTGATTATGCTAAGTGGTATACTTCTGCAAATAATACAGTTGGTCCAGTAAGTGCTTATACATATATAGCAAATGAAACAAGTGCATGGACTAATATACCACCTATTACTAATTTTAATTTTATAGATACTGTAAATACATGTAGTACTTGTGGTTATAATAATATTTATACAAGACGAGTATTAAATGATTTTATTACTCATATAACGCGTGATGCTGGAAGTGAAGAAACATATACTAATTTAAGAGCGCGTTTACCAATGTATAGTGAATTAAAAAATGCAGGTTGTACTGATACAAGTGAAAGTTGTCCAGCTTGGGTTGGAACTGAATATTTTTTAAATGATTCAGTACCTAACTCAAATAGTAATGTATATTATATTGCTGATACTGGTAATTTTACATCAGTTCCAGCAAACACAGATAGATATGTTTCAGTTGTTATTGAATTATATAAGTTTAATTTAGAATAAAATATTATTTTTTATGATATAATTAAGTAGGTGATTTTGTGAGAGTTATAATTAGCGCAGGAGGTACTGGTGGTCATATTTATCCAGCCTTAGCGATTATAAATAAAATTAAAAAAGAAGAACCAAACTCAGAGTTTTTATATATAGGTACCCATAATAGAATGGAAAAAGATATTGTACCAAAATATGGTATACCATTTAAAAGTATTGAGATATATGGTTTTAATAGAAAAAAATTACTTAAAAATTTTAAAACTATCAGATGTTTAATAAAAGCTAAAAGAGAATGTAAAAAAATAATTAGTGAGTTTAAACCAGATATAGTTATTGGTGTTGGTGGATATGTTACTTATCCTGTAATATGTGCAGCTCACTCACTTAAAATTAAAACCTTTATACATGAGCAAAATAGTGTAGCTGGTAAAGCTAATTTATCTCTTTCAGATAAGGTAGACTTGATCGGTGTATCATTTAAATCAAGTATGAGTGAATTTCCAAAATATAAAACTATATTTACTGGAAATCCTTGTAGTGAGGACGCAGTCAGTGTTAAACCAGCACTTAAAAGTGAATTTGGATTAGATAATAATAAAAAACTTGTATTAATAGTAATGGGTTCTCTAGGATCTAGTAAAGTAAATGAATACTTAATTAATACAATGAAATTTTTTGAAAATAAAAATTATAATGTATTATATGTTACTGGTAAAGATAGTTATGATGAAACTATAAAAAATAAATTTCCAAGTAATGTAAAAATTGTTCCATATATAGAAAATATGGCAAGAATAATTAAAAATACTGATTTAATTGTAACACGTGCTGGAGCATCTACATTAAGCGAGATTATCGCACTTAATGTACCTTCAATTTTAATACCTAGCCCATATGTACCAAACAATCATCAATATAAAAATGCTCTTGATATAGTAAATAATAATGCAGGTTTAATTATTGAAGAAAAAGATTTAAAAGATGATATATTAGTAAAAAATATAGATAATTTAATTAATGATAATGAAAAGCTAAATAGTTTTAAAAATAATTTAAACAAATTAAAAGTAGATGGAAGTGCTACAATTATTTATAATAGTATTAAAAAATTAATTAATAGGTGATATTGTGAATATAATTAAAGATTTAAAAAAACTTAGAATAGGTAAAATAATACAAAATAAAGAACTTAAAGATTTTACTACATATAAAGTAGGTGGTATGCCTATTTGTATTGCTATACCAGATAATGAACAAAAATTAATACCTCTTGTTAAATATTTGAGAGAAAATAATGTTAAATTTATGATACTTGGTAATGGTTCTAATGTAATATTTAATAGTACTAATTATGATGGTGTTGTTATAAAAATGGATAATTTAAATTACTTAAAAATAGTAAATAACATCATAACTGTAGGTGCGGGATATATGCTTAATAAACTTGCTATACGTGTATCAAGATTGGGCCTTACTGGTATGGAATTTGCAACCGGTATCCCTGGTACTATTGGTGGAGCTTGTTATATGAATGCAGGTGCTTATAAAACAGATATGGGATATATTACTACTAAGGTTAGAGTATTAACACCAGATTATCAAATTAAGTATTTATCAAATAAAGAGATGGATTTTCACTATAGAACATCTTTCTTACAAAAAAACAAAGATTATATATGTTTAGGAGCTGTAATAGTTCTTAGAAAAGGTGATCCTAAAGCAATAATGGATGTTATAAATGAAAGAAAAGTTCGTAGAGTAGAAACTCAACCATTAGAATATCCTAGTGCTGGTTCTGTATTTAGAAACCCAGAAAATGATTTTGCAGGCCGTCTAATAGAAGAAATAGGTTATAAAGGAAAAAGTATTGGTGGAGCTAAAGTATCTGAAAAACATGCTAATTTTATAATAAATAATGGTAATGCGACAGGTGAAGATATTAAAAAACTTATTGGTGAAATAAAGAGTGCTGTAAAAGAAAAATATGATATAGATTTAAAAGTTGAACAAGAATTTATAGAATAGGTGATTATATGAATAATAGAAAGAAAAAAAAGAAAAAAAGAATTAATTATAGAAAAATAATTATATTTTTAATACTTAGTATTTCTATTATTCTTTTTATACATAAAATATTTACTGCTAGAATAACTAATATATATGTTAAAGGTAATACTATATATACTGATCAAGAGATTATAGATATGGCTGGACTTAAAAATCATCCAAATAGTATTAAGAATAATTTTTATGTTATTGAAAACAAATTAAATAAGAATAAATATATATTATCTAGTCATATATATAAGAGAAATTTACTTTCTAAAGTATATATTGAAATTAAAGAGAATTATCCTTTATTTTATGATTCGTTAAATGAAGAAACCATACTATATGATGGTAAAACAACTACAGATTTATTTTCAGTACCAACAATTATTAATCAAATACCTGATACTATATATGATAAATTTGTATCTAAATTAAAAGATATAGATGTATCAATTTTATATAGAATTTCTGAAATTAAATATGATCCTAACGAAGTAGATCAGAAACGTTTCTTATTATTAATGAATGATGGTAATTATGTATATATTACTATAAACACATTTAATAGATTAAATTTGTACTATGAAATTGTTGATTCATTTGATGAAAAACGTGGTATTTTATACTTAGATAGTGGAGATTACGTTAAATTTTTTGATGAATAAAGAAGCATACCAAATTGCTTTTTTTATTCATTAATGTTATAATTATTTAGCAATTTAATAAAAGAAAGGAGGATTTATGAGTAAAATAAGAATATTTTCTTGTGGTGGTCAAAACGAAGTAGGTAAAAATATGTATATAGTTGAAGTAGATAACGATATATATGTATTTGAAGCTGGTTTAAAATACGCAGATGATAAATTACTTGGAGTAGATTATATAATACCTAATTTTGAGTACTTAAAAGAAAATAAAGATAGAATTAAAGGTATATTTATAACACATGGTCATGATTCTCAAATAGGAGCCTTATCAGACGTTGTAAATGATATACCAGATATAAAAATATACGGTGGATCATTTACTTTAGAAATGATTAAACAAGACTTTTTAGAAGAAGAAGTAAATGGCGGTAATTTAATAGAATTAAAACCTCATAAGGCTGTAGATTTTGGATCTGCAAGTATATTTCCAATACAAGTATCACATAGTCTACCAGATTCTTATTTATATGTTTTAACTACTAAAGACGGTAATATAGTATTTAGTGGTAATTATTTATTCGATCCAGAAATGATAGGCCCTTATTCAACTGATATAGGTAAACTTGCTTATATAGGTAAACAAGGCGTATTATGTTTAATGAATGAATCAATGTATTCAGGAAAAAATGGTTTTACAACACCTAATCATAGAGTTACTAATATAATTAGTACTACTTTATCTGAAAATCCAGGTAGAATATTAATAAATATATTTGAAACTCAAATATATAGATTACAAGAATTATTTAATGTTGTATCTAAAACAGATATAAATGTTGTAATATTAGGTAAATCCCT
>JAEEGL014250383.1_pt1 | contig 29170 bp, 21 predicted proteins | sample 9134231 | NCBI WGS metagenome assembly JAEEGL01 (sample SAMN16246548, study PRJNA631951) | gut metagenome | biome: gut microbiome; feature: rumen; material: fiber-attached | host: Bos | place: Iran: Karaj | collected 2018-10 | reverse complement strand
TCCAATATAGGTTGGAAGAAACAGAGCAGCAGCAATGTGAATACTGGAATGGTATGAAACATCTCTTTGGACATCTGCATGAGATTTTCCTGCCCCGAGGGTGTTTCGCCGGTAGACTCAAGGAAATACATCACGGCCATAGAACCAATCCAAAGAATCAATCCTATCCACAGCATGGGAAGGAATCTCTTGTCGTAGCGTTTGGGGTTTTTCATAGTGGCAATAATTAATGGGTGATAAGATATTATCTATTGTCTGCGTGTTCTTTAATCTGTTTCTTCTTGCTGTGCTTGGTCCAGAGACCATACACCTCGCTCACGTTGCCGGCGGTGGTGAACGCATTGATTTCGTTGTCGCGCAAGAAAGCCATCAGGTTGCTGAACTCATCCTTGGTCAGCAGCACCTCCAGCTCAATGCTCCGCTCGTTGGAGTAGCCACCAATCACCTCATAGAGTGTGCAACCACGATGGAGGTCGTCGATGATGTAACGGCGGATACGATCGTAGTCCTTCGACACAATGCAGACACGTTTGCGGTTATTGAGCGAAGCTGTGAAATAGTCGACCACAAGACCGTTGATCCAAGTGCCGATAAGACCGATGACAACCATACGGAACGGATTGATGAAGAAAGCAGTGCAGCAGATAACAGCACCGGCGATGCTGACCGAGGTACCGATGTCGAAGTGGAGATACTTGTTCACAATCTTGGCCAGAATGTCCAGTCCGCCGGTAGAAGCGTTGATGCTGAACATCAGGGCTTGCGAGGCACTCAGCAGCAGGACAAAGCAGCAAAGATCAAGCCAAGGGTCGCCCATCACCGAGGGGGTACCCGTCACCAAGTTCTCATTGGCAATCTTCTGCCACGGCAGGATGGCATCCCACACGTCAGTCAGCGGGCCAAGGATCATGGCTGTGTAGACGGTCTTGGCACCAAACTCATGTCCAATCAGAACCCATGCCAAAATAAGCAGGATAGCGTTGATGGCCATAATGATGACCGACAGGCCGATGTTGATGCCAGCAGCCTGGAAGATGTTATCCAGCACAATCGAAAGGCCGGAGATGGTACCGATAATCAGTTTGCTCGGCACCAAGAAATAGTATACAGCGGCAGCGGTTACAAACATGCCGAGGGTCATGATGACAAGTTCTTTCCAGAACTTGTACGTTTTCACTACGCTAAGCGTATCAAGAATCTTACTCATAGTTTTATTTGATGTTGATATTGATTAGATTATTACTGTTGTTAATTTCTTAGATATTAGTGTGTACCTCGCGGCCTTCCACATAGATGGCGCTGAACGGGCGTACAGGGCAATAATACTCACATGCGCCGCAGCCTAAACAACGCGACTCGTTTACGGCCACTCGGCTGTGACCTGTCGAAGCATCGCTCACAATGCTGATGGCTGCTGCTGGGCAATGGCGCGAACATGCGTTGCACTCCACCCCCTGTGCCTGCAAGCAGTTCTCCGGCACTGTGACAGCGTGACCAATACTGATGGCACTCTTTGCGACAGTGTCAATTTTCTGTATGGCACCTGTGGGGCAAACCTCGCTGCAACGGGTGCAGTCCGGAGGGCAATAGCCTTTGTCAAAAGCCATCTCAGGCTGTAACAGGGTGGTAAACTTCTGCGAGGGACGCAAAACATGCTGAGGACATTCGCTCACGCACAGCTGGCATCCCGTGCAACGGCTCGAAAAGTTCTTCAAGCTCTTTGCCCCGAAAGGCTTCAGCGGGACAGCTCTCTCGGGCAGTTTCTTATCAATGAGGGCGGCAAGACCTCCGTCCACTTTCTTCTCTTGGGCTTGTAGAGCCATAGCGGCACCCACAGCTGCCGTGGTGGCCACAAACTTGCGGCGCGAGGGGTCAACGGTCTCATCCTTCACCGTGGCTTTCCCTCTGCGGAACTCGATGGCCTTTTGGTGGCAATTCTCTATGCAATCCATACAGGCTACACAGCGAGACCCGTCAATGGTATGGTCAACAGGATTGATGCACTGAGCCTTACAGTTGCGGGCACACTTGCCGCAACCGTTGCACTTGCCGGTGTCAATACTCGGTTTAAGCAGGGCAAAGCGGGACAGGAATCCCAGCACCGTTCCTACGGGACATACCGTGTTGCACCACACTCTTCCCCAACGGAAAGAAACAAATCCCACCAGCACAAACGTAACAGCGGCCACTGCCAACGTGACTCCACTTTTCACCCACACATCCACGCTGTAGAAAGCATAGCTGTCTGCTCGCTCAGCAAAATAGGCAAAGAGGTTGTTAATCCACATATAAACAGGTTGGAATAGGTTGGTTGCTATACGACCGTAGGCACTGTAGGGAGCTATCAGGATGGCAATCCCGTTCAGTCCAAGCGCCATCAGCAGCACAAACACCGCCAGCATGGCCACTCGCAGCCAGGGCCAGCCCTTTGTGAAGTGGAAACGATTCTTTTTCCATCGTCCTCCCAACCAAATGAAGACATCCTGCATCACTCCAAAGGGGCACACTACAGAGCAGTAGGTTCTGCCCACTAACAGTGTCACCACAACAAAGAACAGCACCACCGCCACATTCAGCGACAGCACTGCGGGCAACAACTGCACCCTGGCCAGCCAGCCGAGATACAGATGCATCACTCCTGTAAAATCAAGAAAAAGCAGCGTGACGGCCACAAAAAACACAATGGCCAAGCCGATTCTTATTCTGCGTAACATTTCCGTTTTATTGTTTTAAGGGTTTAAAAATAACGTTCTATTTGCTGTGTTTCTTCAGGGTCAAAACGCCCCATAACGGTCTGGGGGTGCTTGCCCCGCAGGGGGTGTCCCCACTTGCCGGGGCTGCCGTGTGTCTTGAATCTGGGGAGGGCAACTTTTTGCCGACCCCAACAAAACGTGCAGACAACAGCCACAGATGGGGTGCACAGGCTTGATGTCCACACCCCGCCGCAAAGCTGGATTGTTGCGGGGGGCGACTGCCCACGACGTTGACACTACCGTTTTCTGTTCTCATGGTTGCAAAATGTTGTTCCGTTTTTGTTTTTTCTATCTCAATCGCTGACGGGTGAAATGGCTTTTCACATAGAGCCAGTAGCCGGCAAAGCCCACCGCGTTGACCACCCATGCGGTCCAGAAGGCGGCTCCGTAGCCCCAATGCTGGCTCAGCACTCCTCCGGCCGCGATGCCGAGGCCCACGCCCACGTCCCAGGCCACGAGAATGGAGCTGTTGGCCGTGCCGCGCTGCGTGTGCGGAGCAAGGTCGACAAACATGTTCTGGTAGGCGGGGTACATGTGGCCGTTGCCGAGGCCGATGACGAGTGCGGCGGCATAGTAGCCGAAGGCGTTGGGCAGGGCTGCAAACAGTAGGTAACCCACCAGCGAAACGCACACGCCCAAGGAGGCGTTATGGGTGATGCGGCCCTGCCGCAGGGCTTTGTTGCCCTGCAGCCGCGACAGGATAAGGCCGAGGGAGAGCAGCAGGAAGAAGGTGCCGGAGCCGCCCTCAATGTCCAACCGCTCCTTGCCGTAGATAGCCACGTATGTGCTCATAACGCCGTAGCTGAAGGCGAAGCAGACCATGGTCAGGGCTTCGCCCAACCCCTTCATCAGGAAGAAACGGTCGAGGGAGACGGGCTGCTTTCCTTTCACCGCCGCGCGGGGACGGGTGATCACGGTGGCGTCAATGAGCAGCCCCACGGCGGCCACGCCCATGGCCAGCCAGAAAATGATGTCGAAATTGTGTGTGGTGGTGTAGATCCAGATGGCGACGGTGGGCGATATGGCGGAGGCCAGATTGTTGCTCAGCCCGTAGAGGCCTATGCCCTCCGTGCGGCGCGAAGAGGGCAGCACGTCGATGGCCACGGTGCTGTTGGCCACGGTGGTGAAGCCGAAGGGCATGCCGTGGACCGTCCGCACGGCGGCAAAGAGCATCAGCGTGCCCGCAGCCACGTAGCCAACAAAGAAGAGCGTGAAGACGGTGAAGCTGATGAGTAGCACCATCTTGCGGGGGAAACTGTCCACCACGTAGCCCGAAAAGAGCCTTGCAACGAGCGCCATGACGGCGTAGCCGAACAGGACCAGACCGATGATGTCCTTGTCGGCACCGAATTGTTCGCTGAGGTAGATGGGCAGCAGGGGGGTCAGCAGCATGAATGAAAAGAATATCATGAAGTTTGCCACCCACACCTTGGTGTAGTTGGCATTCCATAGCCGTTCTGTGTGCTGCCCGTTCACTGTGTTGTTATTCAATCTATTTATTTTTCAATTGGCTTATCCCGCCACCAGGTTGTGGAGCAGGGCGTACACCGCGAGGCCGGCCACGCTCTTGATGCCCGTCTTGCGGGTGATGTTTTTACGGTGGGTGTTGACGGTGTGGACGCTGATGTTCAGTTTGTCGGCAATCTCTTTGCTGCTGCACCCCCGGGCCAGGAGCACGAGAACCTCGGTCTCCCGCTCGCTGAGTTCGTACCCCTCTTCGTCCTCGGCCTCGGGGGCGCAGCATTGGCGCAGCAACTGGGCCACGCGGCTGCCCCGTTCCCGTATGTCCAAGACAGTCTTGAACTGGGACAGGAGAGACGGGTCGACGTATTGGTAGACCAATGCCACCACGGCCATGCTTGTGCGCGCCTGTTGTATGGAGACGAGCTGCATCCGTGGCGGGGTGTTCAGCAGGGTGGGATTCAATATGAGGATGTCAGGCTGGGAGCGGGCTATCCTCTGGGCAAAATCCATAGGCAGTTCGCGCAACGGAGCCTGAAGGACGAACTCATCGTCGTCAAGCAGAACGCGCAGCCCTTCGCGTATGATGTCGCTGGGCTCGGCCACGAGCACTTGGAGCTTAGGTTTCATCGGCTCGCCTCCTTTCCAGCTGGTAGATGTAGGGCAGCAGGATTTTCTCTTCGATGACGGCGTGCTTCTCCAAGTCGGCACTGAGCTGCAGGATGGAGAAAACGAGTTCGTTGAGCTCCTCGGCAAAGCCCTCGCAGGGGATATACTTGTAGAGTATCTGTGTCAGGTCGCTGAGTTTGTCGACCAAATCGGTGTGGTTGTCGGCAAAATGGTCGGACACGGGTTTTGCCGCCGCACAGCCGTTCAAAAGCCCTTGCAGGTAGGGGAAGACGTCACGCTCCTCGCTCTCGAAATGCTCCACCACCTCTTTGCGGTAGTCTTCAAAGAAGCTTTTCAATATGGAGCCGTAACGTTCGCCGGCACTCCCGGCCACATGCATCAGGTGCCGCTGGATGTGGGGAAGCCGCTCGTTGAGGTAGTAGCGGTGGCTGGCTTCGAGGTAAGGCACCAGCGGGCTGAAGTCGGTCCGCTTTAGCTCTTCCTCGTCGGGCAGGTAATCGTCAAAGGTGTAGACGTTGAAGACCATCAGCACAAAGTCTACGGGCAGGGAGTATTGCGCACAGATTTCCTGCACGCTGCGTTCGCCGAATCCCAAAGCGATGCCGAAGCGCGGCATAGCCAGTATGAGGGTGTGGTTTGCGGCCACTACGTCCGCCATCTTCATCCGTCCGACAAAATACTTGTGTTTCATGGTGCAAGGGTGCAACGATTGATTTGATTTTTTGAACTATTACCAAAATGCCATGGAGTATGGTCCCTATACGAGGTACGAAAATGAGGCAATACCCTCGGGCATGGGGGGAAAGCAACGTTTACTCGCCCAACAAGACCAAGAGGAGCACTCCCAGCACGGCTGCGCCGCCCGCAAGGATTAAGGAAGATTTGAGGTAGTCCAAATCCTCGACGGTGGTGTCGGTATAGAGCTGGGAGAGGTTGCGGGAGACGGGGCCGCCGCCGGAACAGATGCGTGCATAGTCCTGCGGAAGGGAGGTCTTGCAGCCTTCCAAAGCGTACTCTTCGAGGCAGACGGTGTTGCCAATGGTCTCGGGCTTGTAGAGGGTGGTCACGGTGGCCTGGTTGCCAAGGCTGTCGGCAAAGGTGTAGACATTGTGGTAGTAGAGGTTGTTTTTCATCTTCTGCGAATAGCCGGTCTCACGGCCATAGCGGTTGAAGTAGGTCACTGTCTTGTCAACACTGATTTGGTTGGTGGATGTGGACTCGGCGCCGGTCTGCATGTAGCCTTCGGCGGCCATCTGCTGAGCCATGAGCGCCACGGTGCGTTCGTAGCCGTTCAGCGACACGACTTGGCGCTGGGTGGTGCAACTGGATACCACGGTGCTAAGGAGCAACGCGGCGGCAATGCATAGGACTGATAAATGTTTTGTCATAACAAATATTATTATTTTAAAAATACTCTCATTCGCATCTCGCACGGCTTTAGGTCCAAGCTTTGTGTCAATCAACCTACTAACACAAACACCCGCTCCCCGCTATACCTTGCAAGAGACTGCAAAAATACACAAAAAATCTGACATTGCAAAAAAAGCCCTGCCGCAATTGCCCCAATTGACTCGATACACTACCGTTGCAGGGGGGCTTTTCGCACCCCTGACACAAGCTTTATGATTTATTCCAGCGTTTGTCCCACACCTCAGGGGGAACTGCCACCCAAAAGGGGGCAGCAGGGGAATGTCAGTCGGAATTGGAGAGCTACTCCTGTATATAGGTGCGCCTTACGCGGGGCGAGACGGAGGTGAGAAGCTCGTAGGGGATGGTACCTGCACTGGCAGCTTGCTGCTGAAGGAGGTCGGCGGGACCGAAGAGGGTGACTTCATCGCCTTCGCGGCAGGGGACGTCGGTGACATCAAGGAAGCACATGTCCATGCACACAGAGCCGATGATGGGCACTTGGCAGCCCCCTATAAGTACACGCCCGTTACCATAGCCTAAATGGCGGTTGAGGCCGTCGGCATAGCCTATGGCGATGATGGCGATGCGCGAGGGACGCGAGGCTATCCAACGGCAGTTGTAGCCCACACTGTCGCCCGCGGGGATGGACTTGATTTGAGAAATCCTTGTCTTAAGGGTGCTGACAGGGCGGAGATGGCACGAGACGGAGGGCTGAGGCGAGATGCCGTAGAGGCCTATGCCAAGGCGCACCATGTCCATCTGTGCCTCGGGGAAACGCTCGATGCCGGAGGAGTTGAGAATGTGGCAAAGGATGCCCGTTGTACCCAACTTGGACCGTAGGGCTGCGCTCCACTGCGTGAAGCGGTCAATCTGCGCATGGGTGAAGGCGTCCTGTGCGGGGTCATCGGCACAGGCCAGATGAGAGAAGATGGACTGCACCCGCAGCGGGCAGCCGGGATGGTTGAAGCTGCGGGCAATCTGGTCAAGGTCGGTGCCCGAGAATCCGAGTCGGTGCATCCCAGTGTCCAGCTCGACATGTACGGGATAGGGGGTTGCAGACCCCATCAGGCTGACGGATTCGGAGAAGAGTTTGAAGATGCGGAAACTATAGATGTCTGGCTCAAGTTGGTAGCGTATAATGTCGTCGAAACTCTCTTCCTCGGGGTTCATGACCATGATGGGGAGAGTGATGCCGTTGCGGCGAAGGTCAACGCCCTCGTCGCTGTAGGCCACGGTGAGATAGTCGACATGATTGAACTGAAGGGCATTGGCGACTTCCACTTTGCCCGCGCCGTAGCTTGCAGCCTTGACCATGGCCATGAGGCGTGTGGAAGGACGGATGAGGGAGCGGTAGTAGTTGAGGTTGGAGATGAGGTTGTCGAGGTTGACCTCCATGACAGTTTGGTGGGACTTGCGTTGCAGCATGCGTGCTATGTCCTCGAAATGGAAGCGGCGAGCCCCCTTGAGGAGGATGGTTTCGTGGTCGAAGAGGTCGAAATCAAACTGGCGGATACACGCTTCCGTGGTTTCAAAGAAATAGGTGTCGAGTCCGGCAAAGAGGTTGCGATTGCGCCCCAAGGCGTCCCCGATGCCGATGAAACGGGCGATGCCATGGGCTTTGACCAACTGTGCCACCTGAGCGTAAAGATCAGGTTCCGGCAGTCCGGCCTGCAGGATGTCGCTCATGATGAGAGCCCGGCTGCGATGTTGGCGGTCGTGCTGGACATAGTCGAGCGCGATTGCAAGGGAGTCGAGGTCGAGGCTATAAGAGTCGTTGACAAGGAGAGAGTTGTTGAGGGCCTCGTTCATCTCCAGCCGCATGGCCACGGGCGTGAGACGCAGACAGCGACGAGCAATGGTGTCAGGGTCATAGCCAAGGTAGCAGAGCAGGGCCACACAATGGAGCGCGTTTTCGACTGAGGCACGGTCGGTAAAGGGAATGGCCAGCGAGAAGGGCTCACCGGAACGGAGAAGGGAAATTTGGGTGTCAGCATCGCGGACCTGAATGTCGACAATCTGTAGGATGTCAGTATCGGAATGGCCCCACGTGTAGCGTCGCAGTGAGCGGAAGCTTTCGAGCTGCGAGATGGCCGAATGGATTTCCTTGTGGTCAGAGCAGTATATGAGGACGTCGCAGTGGGTGAAGAGCTGAAGCTTCTCGGCTATTTTCTGTTGGCGGGTGAGGAAGTTCTCATCGTGGGCCTGACCGATGTTGGTGAAGATGCCGATGGTGGGATTGATGACGCGGCGGAGGTTTTCCATCTCGCCAGCTTCGGAAATGCCGGCCTCGAAGACGGCAAGCTCGTCGCCGTCGTCCATCTGCCAGACGGAGAGGGGCACGCCTATCTGCGAATTGTAGCTGCGGGGGCTGGAGACGGTTTTACAGTCGTCAGCTACAAGCTGGATAATCCAGTCCTTGACAATGGTCTTGCCGTTGGAGCCCGTGATGCCCACCACGGGGATGTCGTAGAGAGAGCGGCGATAGGCGGCAAGTTGCTGGAGGGCCATGACGACGTTCTTGACTTGCCAGAAGTTGGCGCCCTCGCAGCGGGAGAATTGCTGCTGGAAGGTCTCTTCGACCTCCTGCGGAACGACGAAATTGCGGACTCCGCTGGCATAGAGGTTATAGACATAGCGGCAACCCGTGTTGCGCTTGGTGGGGATGGCAAAGAAGAGACTGTGTGAAAAATCGGCAGAACGGCGGCTGTCCGTGAGGAGGTGCTGGATGTCGCTGTCGGGGTCGGCCACAAGGGCTGTGGCACCTTTAAGAATGGAGGTTATTTCGGCAGGTTTCACTGTGTAATGATTTTATAGCCTATCTGGCAGTTGAGACAATTGTGCTGTTGGCAATAGTGTTGGTGCAGCTGAAGCAAGGCCTGGCTTTGGGCGGCGCTGTTTGGGCTTATGCCCACAGACTGCCATAGCCGCAGCTGGCTGTTGGCCTCGGAGGGGAGTTGCTGGAGGAGGTCGACGGCGCGATCCTTGTAGGTTTGCTGTGCATGCTGGTTGCCGTACTCGAAAAGAAGCGGCACTACGGCGTTGATGATGAGGAGGTCAATAAGCTGGGCACCCACCCGTTTGGGCTGCCCCGGCGAAGGGGCATCAAAACGGTAATGGTTGTCCCAATAGGAGGAAGCTGTGAGGTTGAAGAGCTGTTGGAGATCGGCGGCGCGCTCGGTTTCGAGCAGTCGGCTGAAAAGGCTGTGGGAACGGCAGACAAGCTGTGCAAACTGGCTGATGCGCAAGGTGGGGAAACTGTATGGCCTCAGTCTGGCGAAACGCCACAGATGGGCAGAGATAGGGGTAAGCCCAGCAGCAGCTCGTAGGGCTCCGTAGTCGGACTGGAGTTGACGGGGGTAGTCATCTTCAAAATAGCCTTCCAGAAAACCCGCCTGACCCATGAGAAGAGCCTCGACGCGCTGGGGTTGGTCCCGCCAACGGGCAAGGAGGGTCTGTGGAGTTGACTGGGCAAGCAGCTCAAAAGGAAAAGCATTGGCTTTGCCTCCAAAGTAGTGGGCCAGCATCAGATAGCAGCATTGCTCCCAATCGCCGCGGCTTTGCTCAAGGAGGCGTCGCACCTGGGAACATTTATCCTCAAGCCGTTCGAGCAGGAGCCGCTCAAGGGAAGCGGCGATATAGTTGGGCGAAATGGCCGACAGGTGGTTGGCGCAAGGAACGGGAATGGGTTCCGGAGGCGAGATAAGGGATTCGTAGTTGTCCCACAGAGCTTGAGGGATATGGTCGGACAAAGCAAGTGTAGGGAGCGCGTGTCCATTCTGCAGCACTATGGGGGCATCGTTGAGATGAACCACATGTAGCACAACGTTGTCGTAGGCGCGGTCCAGACTATGATGATGGCGGTTCCAGTCGGAGGCCTTTACGTGCACTTCGACATTGCCGACCCAGAGGGTCTCCCCTATCCAAACACGTGCATTGCTGAAGTCCGGACCCGCATGGGTGTTAAGCATGCCAGGGTGCTCTATGCGCAACGGTAGCCCGTCGGCAGTGAACAAATCTCCCTCTAACAGCCTGTGCTGCCAGACATATTGGAGAAAGGATTCATTCATGCGTTGCATGGGCTGTTGGATAACTGTATAAAGGATGCAATGGTTCCATCACAGGGCGACGGAACCATTGAGGAATAGAATCAATTGAAAAGGTCCTTCATTTTATCGAAGAAGCCCCGTTCGGCCTTGGAGGGTGCGGGCTGGAAGTTGGGCGACTTGTCAAGACGTGTGAGGGTCTCCTTCTCCTCGCGCGAAAGGTTTTTCGGAATCCACACATTGACGCTGACAAGAAGGTCACCACGACCATAGCCGTTCACCTCGGGCAATCCCTTGCCCTTCAGGCGGAGCACTTTGCCGGACGGCGTGCCGGCTTCAATCTTCACCTTCACGCGACCCGAAAGGGTGGGAATCTCTATCGTGGCACCCATTGCGGCCTGGGCAAAAGTGATGAAGGCGTTATAGTAGAGGTTGGTTTCCTGACGCTCAAAAGTGTCGTGCGGAATCTCCTCAACAAGGATGATGAGGTCGCCGGGCACACCGCCGTGGGGTGCCGCATTGCCCTTGCCGCTCATGGAGAGCTGCATGCCGTCGTAGACGCCGGCGGGGATATTGATAGTGATGACCTCCTCGGCGCGTACTATGCCCTCACCGTTGCAGTCATGACATTTGTCTTTGATGATGCGACCCTCTCCACCGCAATGGGGGCAGACGCTCTGGGTCTGCATCTGGCCAAGGATGGTGCGACGCACCTCGGTGACCACGCCCGAGCCGTGGCAATGGGGGCAGGTCTCGTAATTATTGTTTCGGGCTCCCGTGCCACCGCAAGTTTTGCATGACACATATTTAGCCACTTTGATTTTCTTCTCGCATCCCTTCTCGATCTCCTCAAGGGTGAGCTTGACTTTGATGCGGAGATTGGTGCCACGAGCGGCAGCACGACGATGTCCCTGCTGGCCACCACCAAAACCGCCAAAGCCACTGAAACCGCCTCCAAAACGTCCACCGCCAAAGAAATCGCTGAAGATGTCGCCGAACTGCGAGAAAATATCGTTCATGTTCATGCCGCCACCCTCCGATCCGTCAAACGCGGCAGGACCGAACTGGTCATAGCGCGCCTTCTTGTCGGGGTTGCTGAGCACATCGTATGCCTCGGCAGCCTCCTTGAACTTCTCCTCGGCCTCCTTGTCGCCAGGATTGCGATCGGGGTGATATTGGAGGGCCAATTTGCGGTAGGCTTTCTTCAATTCTTCAGGGGTAGCATTCTTACTGACCCCAAGCACTTCATAATAATCTCTCTTTGCCATAATTGTTTCTTCAGGCTTTCAGGTTCTGCCCCTCTGGGCTGCATGGGCTGTGCGGGCAGGGAGCAGCGAGCCTTCGCGCCTTAGTCTCCTTTCTTTTCTCTTTGTTCTTATTAAATTGCCACAACCACTTTGGCGTAGCGCAGCACCTTATCGTTAAGGAAGTAGCCTTTCTCCACCACATCGACCACGGTTCCTTTCTGGCCCTCATCGGCAGCTGGGAACTGGGTGACGGCCTCATGAAGGTTCTCGTCAAACTTGACACCCTTTGCCTCCATGGGCTTCAGCCCCTTCTGCGAAAGGATGTTCATCATCTTATTATAAATGAGTTGCACACCCTCTTTGGCACCTTCGTCGTCGGACATGGCTGTGAGGGCACGCTCCATGTCATCCACCACGGGGAGGATGGCTTTTATCATATCCTTGCTACCGTTCACAATGAGCTCTGCTTTCTCTGTGTTGGTGCGTTTGCGGTAGTTCTCATACTCAGAATAGAGCCTGACATATTTGTCATTCATCTCGGCCAGTTTCTCGCCCATCTCTTGCACCTTGTGGTCGTGTTCGCTGTGGCGTTCGTGGCGTTTTTTGTGCTCTTTCTGTTTTTCCGGCTCGGTTTCGGGCTGTTCAGCCTTGGCTTCAGTATCTTGTTGGTTGTTCTTTTCTTGTTCTATTTCTTTCTCTTCCTGGGTCATATCTATATTTTTATTTTTTTTGTTTGGGATAAATGTAACTAATCATTTTTGGAACAATGTGCCAAAAACTGACCTAATGGCAACAAAAGGAGTGCCAAAGGACGGTTGCTGACATTTTGTCACCACACGAAGACGTCAAGCGGCTTCTTGGGACGACGGTCTTCGATCCATTTAAAGTTGCCCAACTGCTTCTTCTCTGGGGTCAGCTGGTCGTATGGGTACGTGTTCATGTCCGGATTGCCGAAGGTTACAACACGGTCGGGAGCGCGGTCGACAAAATAGATGCGCATGTCCGAACCCGCGCCTACATTCACTCCGATTAGGCTTTTGTTGCCATGATTATCGTCCTCGGTGAGGTAGTAAACCATCTCGGCATTGCCGAGGACATCTGCATAGTGCGGTTCTCCTTTGCGGAAATAGACGATGGCGTTGCGTCCTTTCACTTGGTTGAACTTGTCAGGGTCCACCTGTTCGATACAGAAGATATTGCTGTTGAGCCACGCCTGGCGTGCGCCGTCGTCATCGTGTAGCACGATGATGGTATCGGCCAAGGCTTGGTAGTGGTCATACCAAACCACGGGACTCTGGAAAAGGCGCATGGTGGAGTCCGCAGCTGAGTAGTAGAGCGAATCGCTCATGGCCTGTGCATCGCCACGGAACACCTTCACATGGCGGTAGGCACTGACGGACTGCAGATGGCGGGCAGAGTCGTTGACTACAATAATGCTGTCGGCATGAAGATACAAAGTGTCGGCCTCGGCATCGGGGTTGTCTTCATCATGGTACACGAAGCGGACCAGCGCACTATCTGTAACAAACGACGTATGGTCGGACTGGCGGGTCTCGGCATAACGGCTGGTGCTTATCACATCATTGACGGTGTCGCGGAGTTCCACATTACCTATAGCACGTCCGAACTCCGTCTCCTCGTAGTAATGAAGGGTGTCGCAGGTGATGTGTTTTTCGCCGTTATGGACCTCGGATCTTTTCATGGAGTGGGCATAGCGCAAGTCGGTATTATAGGTACCGTGCTCGCTGTACATGGTAGTGGAATCAGTATAGATATGCGTCGGGCTCCAGAAATGTGCCACATTGGTGTTTGTGTTGAAGGTGAGCGTGTCGGTCAATAAACGCATATTGGAATCGCTCAGCTCCACATCATTATAAATATCCACAATCTTTGTCTCCGAATTATAATACCCTTTTCGGCTCACCAAGCGTTTATCCTCGTTGGTGGTAATGCCCCAGGTGTCATAAGTAGCTATGGACGAGACACGGTCGTACGACAGATGGTCTGACTTAAGGAGAGTCTTCCCGTCGATAAAGCGCACTGTGTCGTCCCAAATGTCCACAACACGGCTCACACCGTCGTAATACAGCTGGTCGCCATAGATAGTAGTCGTGTCGGAGATTACAATCTTGATATGACCAAAGGCCGTGAAATCGTTGAGAACCGTGTTGAGCAAGGCCGAATCGGCATAAAGCACCATGCCCTCATGCTCGGCACGGACACGCTGATAGAGTATCCACACATCGGCGTCGGAAGGGTCTCGGGTGCCCATCCCTGCCTCGTATGTGATAAGTTTCTGCGCCCACGACGGGATAGTAGCCATCGTCAGCAGCATCAAAAACACTCGTTTCAAGACATTTAATCTCATATCTCGCTCTTTCTCAAAATTGCAAAGATACGAAACATTTTCCACTCAGCCACTTTTTTCCTAACCATGTTGGGAAAAAGTTGTTCTCGCGCTACGTAAGCTTCCCCCAAAAACTATATGATTTTATCGGATGAAGCCGTGAACAGGCTTAGGTTGGCTAATAGTGCAGGGTGTAAGTATCCGTGTAGCTGCACCAGTAGAAGTTTTCATACTGGTGGACAATCTGTGAGGGTCGGTTGTCGGTGAAGCTGAAATCAAGGGTATAATAGATGTCTTGTACGGAACCCGAGGTCGTGTAGTAGGTTATACCAGTGGGAATGTTCTTGGATAAGAACAGCGGAGCGTCGACTATTCCGTAGTTTTCGAAGAATTTTGGTAGCAGAAGTCCACATAATGGGTTAAGGTTGTTATCGTAGTTGTAAGTGATAGAATCAATATTGTAGCGATCATTGCCTGATCCACAAACGGCAGAAACAAGGTTGCCGTTGCGCCAACGGAGGGTGTAGGTATCGGTGAGATTGACATACTGTCCTTGAATATGATATTCAAAAGACTCTGGGTAATCAGAACGAGAATAGGAGAACCGATATGTTCTCGTCCAACCGCCGCGGGTCTCGACAATAGATGCCAAATGATTCCCATCATACGTAAGCAAACACTGGTGATTGGCGGTAGGGGCCGTAACCCACGAAAGACGTCCCAGCGAGTCGTAATAATAGCGAACAGCCATAACACCGACAGCATCGATCCGATCGTCGTGAAACAAGATGGAATCAAGATGCTCCTGCGACCAGTACCAACTCATTTGCAAGCAATCCAGCAACTCATAATCACCACACTCTACTCCAACAACATGTTCCGAACAACTGATGGTCTTTAAACGGTTTTCAGGATTGTATACTCCCGTAAAGAAATTACTCTGTTCACCAACAGCAACAACATCCTCTTTGGTACAGCCAACAGCCAAAACTGCCATCAATACGATACTAAAAGCGATTTCAATATGTTTCATAACAACAAATTAATTAGGTTACAATAATATGACGTACATGGGTCGAGAATCTCACAATATTTAACATTAATTAACGCTTCATCCATTCAAAAACAGTCATTATGAGGAGTACAATGCAATGTAAGATATTAAAGAAAGAGGGAGAGACATAAATCTCTCCCTCTTCTGATAAGTCATATCTTGCAAAAATTGTCTGCAGTTATCGGATGGTACGGGAGCCCATGCGGTCCATGGCGCAACGGAAACCAATCCAAGAGGTACTGCGATCCTGATCGTAGTAGCGACGGGTACCGCACTGCATCCAGTAGGCGCGGTCTCTCCAAGAACCACCTTTGACAACGCGGACGCGGTTGTTCATCATGGAGGTGATGTTGTTCTTGTCAAGGCTATCGGAGCGGTGATACATCTGGTTGGTCTGCTCCTCTTCGGTACGGGTGAAGGTGTCGTCGCTGCCCTCATCCTCTTCATCGGTCTCTCTCAGCCAGCCGGAAGCAGAGGTAGACTCTTTGCTTTCGAAATCATAGATGCTGGAGTTCCAGTCACCATCAAGGTAGTTGATGTTATCAGCCTGACGGTAATTGCGACGGTTCATATCATCGGGAACATTCTGGTAAATCAGGTTGCCAGTGGCCTCGTCGATGGCGGCTTCCTCGCCGTCCTCGCTCATGGCTACGTACTGGTAGACAGTACCACGGAAGGGGTTTTGGTCGTCAGCTCCGATGGGGTTGACATCTTTACGATAGACATCGCCGCACCATTCTGCCACGTTGCCAGCCATGTGATACAGACCGTAGTCGTTGGGGAAGTACCACTTAACAGGGGCAGTGTACTCCCAACCATCGTTCAGGTTGCCAGCAACACCCATGGCATCGCCGCGCGAACGCTTGAAGTTGGCAAGGAACTGACCATAATATTTCTTGTTGGCGGAACGGACACTCTGTCCAGCCCAAGGATAAGTCTTGTGCTCAACAACACGCTCGTCAAAGGTGTTGCCGATGATGCCGAGGGCAGCGAACTCCCATTCAGCCTCGGTCGGGAGGCGGTAGTTGGGCAGGAGGATACCATCGGAACGACGGACGTTACGGTTCTCACCACCGCTGGCGGGGTTGAGGTCGGGAACACCCTTGCCCTCACCCTTATAGAGGCCGGCGAGATAGACATCGGTCTGGAAAGCCTCAGAGCCGGTGAGCTCGGACTGAGCCAGATCGATGATACCAGCGTCGACAAGAATCTTCTCATTGACGCGGTCGGTACGCCATTTGCAGAACTGAGATGCCTGTTCCCAAGTCACACCGACAACAGGATAGTCGTTGAACATAGCGCACTGGAAATAGTTCTCCACAAAGTTCTCGACCCAGGAGAGACGCTGACGCCACACGTTGGTGTCGGGATAAATCTGTTTGACCAGTTCGGGATATTCCTCGCCGTAAGCACGGTTCATCCAATAAACGAATTCACGGTAGGAGATGTTGGACACCTCGGTTTCGTCGATGTAGAAGGACGAGACGGTGACCGTGTGCACGAGGTTGTTCCATGAGAAGCGGGACTCATCAGCCACACGACCCATCTGGAACGAGCCACCTTCGATGAACACCAGTCCGGGACCCGTGATTTGCTCCTGATATGAAGAACGGTCGAAACCGCCCCATTCAGTATCATTCAGATTCCAGCCCGTGGTGGAGGACTGTTCTTTGCTGCCGCACGCTACCATAAGCAGTGCAGAGGCCAACATGAGGAATGACAATTTGATAATCTTCATAGTGGGTTAGTTTTTTCTCTGTATACGTAAATGACGATTGTTTTGTTTCGTTTTAAGATTTTTTATTAGAAAGACGGGCAACGGATAGCCTTGACCTTGTGCTTCTGTTCCGGCACAGGCAGGAGGATGCCGAGAGTGATTTCGTGGGCGCCGAGTACACTGTTGGACAACTCGGACACAGTCACGTCGTAGCTGTATCCCACCTTGAAATGATCGTGCTGTGCACCGACCATAAAGATGAAGGCATCAGGGTTCTCCAAGCCGTGACGATACCACGCACCGACCAAGAAAGGCATCCAATCTAAGTAGAGACCATAGTTAAAATAATGGAAACCGCCCTGATATTGATAAATGAGGTTGGGCGAGATAACAGGCACTCCCAGACCCAGCGGCGACTGGCGGCGACGCTCCTCAGCAAGGTTGATAAGGCCACCGGCATTGGCGGTGAACTTGATCGGGATACGATCCTCGCTGTAGAAACCCTGACTGGGTTGGCTCAGATGGTGAGCAGCAAAACCGGCATACCATGCTGGGCCATAAACCAAAGCACCCGCGGCAAAGTCGGGGAACAGAACGCTTTCCTTATCAGGGGGGGTAGCAGATGTACCATTAATCCAGCCGCAGTTGGGGTCAATCTGATCAGGCCAACGCATTTCTTGATTCCACTTCAGGTGGACATTCACCACCGATGCCTGCAAGGCAATGTTGACAAACACATCCTCATGCAGACGGAAACGGAATGAATACATACCTGCCGCCATGATAGTACCCAACATACCATGGTCACCTTGTGCATCTTTGAGTACGATCGCGCCAATACCACCATGGAGGTCGGGAATATACTGGTCATACGATGCACTGTACGAAGTGAATGCTGACACCAGTCCCGGCCACTGGGCACGATAAACAAGTGAGATACGGGGTGCCACCTTGGATCCTGCAAATGCCGGATTGAGGTAAAGCGGATTGGCAAAGAACTGCGAATAGCCCACATCTTGAGCTTTTACACCCTGCATGCCCAGAACCATGAGCAGCAGTAACAGCATTATTTTATTGGTCTTTTTCATCATGCTAATTTTAGTATAAAATGAGCCTAAAATTGATTGGCAATATTACGATTTTTTTGTCAAATAATTATGTTTCTTCCAAAAAAAAATTACAACATCATGATTTTCACGCAATTTATTTTTCCACAAAGACACTCTGTGAGTTGTTTTTTCAAGTCTTTTTGACCCGTTTTTTTGAAAAATGAGCCTCTTTCGAGTGTTAAAACAAACCGTTTACAACGAGTGCGCTGACCCAAAGGCTGAAGGCTCCGCCCCCCCCTTTGCACCACCGTTTTCGACCATCCATCGCAGCCTCGGCAATGGGCAAAAAAAGTCCCTTCCCTACACAATAAAAAAGACTATTGTCAGTTATTGGGAGCATGTTGATTGGAAGAAAATTCATACCCATACTTTGCGCCCTGCTGGCCTTGTTTGTTCCCTCAAGGCTCTCTGCCCAAAGCTACGCCTCCCGGTCGCTGTTAGCATCAGGCCAATGGTTCAAGATACCTGTTTCGACCAGCGGAGTATACCGAATCTCAGCCGAGCAAGTGCCGGCTCTTGCCCAAGCAGAATGCAACCACATCTGCCTCTATGGTGCCCCCGGCGATATGCTCGCCATAAGCAACAGCAAATCCCACCCGGACGACCTCGTTCCGGCTGCCATTCAGATTGTTGACCTCAACGGAAATGGCACTTTTGACAACGACGACTATCTCCTCTTCTATGGTGAAGCACCCAACACCTGGCGCTACTCCTCCTCCGACCAACGTTTTGAATTCAATGTTCACGCATACGCGAACACTAATTATTACTTCCTCACCACCGATGGCACCCTCAGTCCCGAACAGCGGCTTCAGACCAGCGCCATCACCTCCAGCCAACCCGTCGACCTCAACAGCTACACCGGAGTGGCCCTCTACCACGAAGACCTCATCAACGTCTACGGTGGCGGCCAGACCTGGGTGGCAGACAAGTTCACACCCGGCTTCCCCTCCCGCACCTACAATCTCTCGCTCCCTGCCGCTCCCGCCGACGGCACCCTGCAAGCCCGCTTTGCTTTAGCCAGCATCTCCACCCTCATGGCCTCCTTCGAGGTGACAATGGGTTCCGCCACACGCCACTACTCCATGCCCAACAGCAACGCCTATTTCATCTTCTCAGAGGACTACACCTCCGTCAACAGCAGCAACATCACCCTCCAGTGCACCTACCAACCCCGTGAGAGCACTGCTGCCGGCTACCTCGACTACATCGAACTCAATGCACCTCTCCCCTTGGCCTACACTGGCGGACAGCAAGCCTTCCGCAACAAAGACCAACTCGGCACCCCCACCACCTGCCGCTACACCTTTTCCGGCTACCAGCAGGGCCTCCGCGTGTGGGACATCACCGCTCCCTCCCAGCCCCAAGGCCTCACCCTCTCCCCTGCCGGCACCTCCTTCTCGTTCCTTTTCAGCTCCGACTGCGCACGCACATTCCTTGCCTTCACCGATGCCGATGCCCTCACACCCACAGGCATAGAGCCGTTGGCCAATCAGGACATCCACGGCTCACCCTCCGCCGACTATGTCATCGTCACCCACAGCGACTATCTGGAGCAGGCCAACCGCTTGGCCGACCTGCACCGACAGAACGAGGGCATGAGCGTCATGGTGTTGACACAAGAGCAGGTCTTCAACGAATTCTCATCCGGCAAACAGGACCCCGTGGCCATCCGCCAGCTGCTCCGCTGCTTGAGCAGCCACAGTGATTCCCAGCATGCCGCACCCCGCTACCTGTTGCTTTTCGGCAAGGGCACACACGACAACCGCGACATCCTCGGCGCCCACCAAACCACCGTGGTCACCTACCAGTCCCCCTCCTCGTTCGACTCCGACGGCGGTGCCTATCCCAGCGACGACATCTACGGTTATCTGGCCAATACTGCCTCCGGTCCCTTTGAGGGCGCCCTCAGCGTCAGCATCGGGCGTCTGCCCGCCAAGACGGTGCATGAAGCCAACCATCTGGTGGACAAGATTGAGAGCTACATGAATCGAAGTGACCTCACCCGTGACGACATCCGTGGCGACTGGCGCAACTATGTCGCCCTCCTTGCCGACGATGCCGACCCCTCCAGCCCTTACGACACCAACTTTACCAGCGACTCCGAGAAGCTTGCACAACGCATCAAGTCCCTCTATCCCCATTACAACTTTGACCGCATCTATGCCGATGCCTACATCCAGCAGTCCGGCGCCGATGGCTCCTACTACCCCGACGTCAACAACGCCCTGCGCCAGCGCATGGACTACGGCTGCCTGTTGCTCAACTATATCGGCCACGGTTCCAGCAACTACATCGGCACCGAACGCTACATGGAATTCTCCGACATCGACAAGTACACCAACACCGATCGCCTGGCCTTTTTCGTCACCAGCACCTGCACCTTTGGCAAATACGACTTGGTGGGCGACATCTGCGGGGCCGAAGCCTTCCTCATGGCCGACGCTGCCGGCATCGGCATCGTCTCCGCCGCGCGTCCCATCCACCACGTCCAACGCTTCAACTCCGACGTCTGCACCTACGCCCTCGACCCCTCCAACACCATTGGCGACGCCCTCCGCATAGCCAAGAATGCCACCAACGTGGCCCATTGCATAGCCCTCCTTGGCGACCCCGCGCTCCACCTCTCCATACCCCGCAACGAGGTGGTGGTGACCCATATCAACCAAATGCCCGTCAACCCTGCCGTTACCGACTCCGCCCTTGTCCTCTCGCGTGTCACCGTTGAAGGCGAAATCCGCGACCCGCAAGGCAACACCCTCACCAACTTCGACGGCATCATCTATCCCGTCGTCTTCGACCGCGAAACCAACTGCCGCACCCTTGCCAACGACAACGACAGCACCGAGGTCAGTTTCAAACAGCAGAAAAACATCCTCTACAAAGGTCGTGAGGCCGTCACCGCCGGCACCTTCTCCTACTCCTTCATCGTCCCCCGCGACGTCTCCTACCGCTACGACTACGCCAAACTCTCCCACTACGCCCGTACCCTCACCACCGATGCCACCGGCCAGTACTCCAACATCATGTTCGGCGGTTTCAACGAAGACCTTGTTATCAGCGAACTCCATCCCGACATACAACTCTTTATCGGCGACACCACCTTCCGCAACGGCGGCCTCACCAACGAGACTCCCACGCTCTACGCCCGCCTGTCCGACTCCATAGGCATCAATGCCGCGGGCAGCGGTCTGGGCCACGACATCACAGCCGTTGTTGACGACAACCCCTACAGCACCGTCATCCTCAACGACTTCTTCGAGCCCTCCATCACCGACAGCCGCAACGGCGAGGTACGCTACACCTTGGGCAAACTGGACGAAGGACCCCACACCCTCACCCTCAAATGCTGGAACATCTTCAACTTCTCCTCCGCCGCCACCATCCAGTTCTACGTCACCAACGACCGCACACCCCAGATTGGCCGCTTTGACGCCACGCCCAACCCCGCCTCCAACTTCACCACCATCCGTGTCGAACACAACCTGCCCACCGCCGTCCAGTCCGCTACCATCGAGCTTTACGACATCCGCGGCACACTGCTGCGTACCGTCACCCCTTCCGTTGGTTCCTGCGTGCTCAGCTATCGGTGGGACTTCACCGCCGCCAATGGCAGCCGCCTGCCCCGCGGCATCTACATTGCCCGTGCCATCATCACCGCTGCCGACGGCACCCTCCTCACCCAGACAACCAAAATTGTACATAACTAAAAAAATGTATTCCATACAATAAAAAACGCCCAACGCCGTTTTCAAGGCATTATTATCATCCCGATTCAAATGAAAAGACACATTCTAATCATCATCTCCTGCCTGATGGCCCTGAGCCTTTCCGGCACCCTCTTTGCCCAAACCCCTGCCGGTCTCACCGGTCAAACCAAAAACTACATCTCCACCGGCATGCCCATCCTTCTCATCGCCCCCGATGCCACCTCGGCTGGCATGGGCGACGTGGGCGTAGCCTCCACCCCCGACATCTACTCCGCACACTGGAACAACGCCAAGTTCGCCTTTATCGACGGCAACTTCGGCATAGGCACCACCTACACCCCCTGGCTCCGCAACCTCAAGGTCTCCGACATGAACCTTCTCTATCTCGGTGCCTTCAAGCGCATCAACAACCGTAGCACCGTTGCCTTCTCCCTCACCTACTTCTCCCTGGGCGAAATCCAGGGAACCGACGCCCAAGGCCAAAGCCGCGGCACCATGAACCCCAACGAGTTTGCCGCCGATGTCACCTATGCCATGAAACTCAATGAGAATCTCTCGCTCGGTGCCAGTGGCCGCTACATCCATTCCGACCTCACCAACGGCCAGACCATCTCCGACGGTAGCGGCTATGTCACCACACAGCCCGCCAAGAGCCTTGCCGCCGACATCGGACTCTATTGGCAGTCGCCCATCGACAAGAACCAAGACCTTGCCCTCGGTGCCTTCATCAGCAACCTCGGTGCCAAACTCTCCTACTCCGAAGACGACACAAAGAAAGAATTCCTGCCCGCCAACCTGCGTCTCGGCGGCCGTTACACCAACCACATCGACGCCTCCAACGAGATTTCCATCCTCCTCGACGCCAACAAGCTCCTGGTACCCACGCCCCCTGTCACCGTTGGCGAAGATACCTACAGCGACTACTACAAGAACTTGACCGAATATTACAATACCGGCGTCATCCGCGGAGCCGTCCAGTCCTTCTACGATGCCCCCGGCGGCCTGTCCGAAGAACTGCGCGAAATCCAGCTCTCCGTAGGCGGTGAATACTGGTACAAACAGACCCTGGCCGCTCGTGCCGGTTACTTCTACGAGAGTGCCACCAAGGGTGGACGCCAGTACCTCACCTTTGGTTTCGGCCTGCGCTACACCATCCTGCAGTTCGACGTCTCTTATCTCGTCCCCACCACCAGCTTCAGCAGCAACCCCCTCTCCAACACCATCCGCATCTCCCTCACCATCAATTTCAAGACCCCAAAAAACACCCCCACCATATAATCCCATGCGCATAGGTTTAGGCTACGACGTTCACCAACTTGTCCCCGACCGCAAACTGTGGCTCGGCGGAATCGAGATACCCCACACCCTGGGGCTCCTCGGCCACTCCGACGCCGACGTGCTGCTCCACGCCATCTGCGACGCCCTCCTTGGTGCCGCCGCCCTTGGCGACATAGGCAAGCACTTCCCGGACACCGACCCGCGCTACAAGGGCATAGACAGCAAACTGCTGCTCAGCCACTGCAACCAACTGCTCCACGACCACGGCTACCGCGTAGGCAATATCGATAGCATCGTTGTGGCCCAAAAGCCCAAAGTGGCGCCCTACATACCCCAGATGCGCCAGACAATAGCCGACCTCTTAGGGGTTGACCTCGCCCAAGTGTCCGTCAAGGCCACCACCACCGAGCACCTCGGCTTTGAAGGCCGCCAAGAAGGCATCAGCGCCCACGCCGTGGCCCTTATCCTCCCTCTCAACACAACCGACCAATAATAGCCCCACACCATGGAACTGCCCCAAATATCACCCCAGACCAACGACGAAGCCGCCACACTCGAAGACTCCGGCTGCAGCTTGGTACTCCACAACGACGATGTCCACACCTTCGACTATGTCATCAAGTCGCTGGTCGACATCTGCCGCATCACCTATGCCCAGGCCGAGCAGTGCGCCATTCTGGTCCACTGCCACGGCAAGTGCACCGTAAAACATGGCAGCTACGACTACCTCCTGCCCATGCACACTGCCCTGCTGGACAAGCAGCTCACCTCCGAGATTGTGAAATAGCCCCGCCGCCGTCACCCCTCTGCCCAGCCCCTGCACGTTCCCCCACAGCTGGTCAACCGTTCGTCACCGTTTTTTCCCCAAGTCGTTGCTCGCTGCAAGGCGGACCCCTCTTCCGCAACCCTAACTTCGCTCCTTTTTCCTCAGTTCTCTAACATTTGTTCCTCATTTGTTCCTTTTTCATTGGACAAATGGTCCGCGAAATGGGGAAGGACCGACCTACAAGGAGCGAACGAACTGTGGGCATGCAACGGGTGCTGTGGGACGTTTGAGGGCAATCGCTGACGCAAGCCTGCCCACAAACCATCGTGGAACACCGCAAAAGGGGCAGCCGTGCCGCCTAACGACTGAGCGTACAACCCTTCCCGTCAAACAGAAAACAGACTTGTTTACAGCATGGTACAACAGCTGACAGCCAAGCCTGAAACATTAATGCAAAAAAAATAACGACCAGCGGGGAGCCATGTCGAATATTTTTCGTATTTTTGCAATTTGAAATAAACACATATCAATATTAATTCAAACCGATATGACACCTACGTTAATCATCATCGTGCTCGTTGTGGGGCTGCTGTTGCTGACCCTCGAAATTGTTGCCATCCCGGGAGGCTTTGCCGGTGTGATAGGGTTTCTGCTCACCGCTTTCGGCGTGTGGCAGAGCTACCTTTGGTTGGGCACCAAGGGCGGCACCATTGTGCTGTGCAGTTGTGTGGCCATCTGTGTAATCCTGTTGGCCATCTTCATGAAGACCAAGACTTGGAAGCGTTTCAGTTTAGACGAGGAGTCGGACAGCTCGGTGAACCAAATTGAGGACCCCGCCATAGCCGTGGGCACCCGCGGCACCACCGTGGCCCGACTGGCCCCGACAGGCAAGGCCTTGATAGATGGGAAACTGGTAGAGGTTCACGCCATCAACAAATTCATTGACCAGGACCGCCCCATCGAGGTGGTGGCCATTGAGGGCTACCGCATCGACGTGCGCGAAATGGAGGACAAACGCTTCGATTAGTCCCGCCACGTCCTGCCGAAAAAGACAAGAATTATTAACTCAAAAAACATTATATCATGAATTTAGCCGGAATAATCGTACTCTGTGTAGTGATTTTTATCCTACTGATTATTTTCCTTTATCTGGTCCCTGTGGGACTGTGGTTCCAGGCTCTGGTGTCCGGAGTCCACACTTCGTTGATTCAACTTATGTTCATGCGCTTCCGCAAGGTTCCGCCCAGCGTGATTGTGAACAACATGATCAACGCCACCAAGGCTGGCCTGAAGTTGTCGCAGAACGAGTTGGAAGCCCACTATCTGGCCGGCGGCAACGTGACCAACGTTGTGCAGGCCCTCATTTCGGCCAGCAAAGCCAACATGAATCTGGATTTCCGCACCGCCACGGCTATCGACCTTGCCGGACGCGACGTGCTGAAAGCCGTGCAGACATCGGTAAACCCCAAAGTTATTGACACGCCGCCGGTGGCAGCCGTTGCCAAGGATGGCATTCAGCTGATTGCCAAGGCGCGCGTAACCGTGCGTACCAACATCAAGCAGTTGGTTGGCGGTGCCAGCGAGGAGACCATTCTGGCCCGTGTGGGTGAAGGCATCGTGTCGTCCATCGGCTCGGCAATGAGCCACAAGCAGGTGCTGGAGAACCCCGACAGCATCTCGAAACTGGTGCTGACCAAAGGTCTGGACAGCGGCACGGCATTCGAAATCCTCTCCATCGATATTGCCGACATCGACGTGGGCAAGAACATCGGTGCACAGCTGCAAATGGACCAGGCCAACGCCGACAAGAACATTGCACAGGCCAAGGCCGAGGAGCGCAGAGCCATGGCAGTGGCTTCGGAGCAGGAGATGAAAGCCAAGGCACAAGAGGCCCGCGCCAAGGTCATCGAAGCCGAAGCCGAGGTGCCCAAAGCCATGGCGGACGCTTTCCGCAGCGGCAACTTGGGCATTATGGACTACTACCGCATGAAGAACATACAGGCCGACACGGATATGCGCGAGAGCATTGCCAAACCGGCAGGTACGAAACCCAATCCCACCAAACCCGGAATGGAGAAATAGCACTCGGCACTGACATGGGACGCCTGACGACAACTCTGTTAGAGATTGTAACGGCTGCTGGATGCGCGCAGGCGCAACGGCAGCCGTTGCGTTTAGGGACTGGCGGGACAAGCAGCAATCCCTACTAATACGCGGCAGCGAAGGTAGAGCATCACTGCGATGAATCGCCGAGGATTGCCCAACGCCATTGCTTGATGCACCCCTGCCAACCATCTTATTATTACAGAAGAACAAGCACTCAACAACAAACTTATTCTATTCGAAATGAAAAAACGCTATTATATTCTACTGGTTCTGGCGACAGCATTAGGTATTGCCACACAGGGACAGAACCATTTCACAGAACGCGACACAATAGATGTGCTGCATTACAACATCAACCTTGACTTGGGTCACCACCAGCAGGCCCACATGCAGGGATGGTGCGAGGTGACCATGCGCATACTGCAACCCACAAGCATGGTGCAACTGGGGTTGATGGATGCCACGATTGACTCGGTCGAGGTGAACGGCAGCCGCGTGGCAAACACGGCCTACAGCTACAACCAAGAGGCTGTGCGAGTGGGCGTGGGCAATGCGGCAGCGGGCGACACGGTGCGGCTGAAGGTGCACTATGGCTCGAATGGCTACGTGGGTTCCGACGGCGGCTTCTGGTGCGAGGACGACATGTTCTACAACCTTGGCGAAGACCGCATGACAAGACCCTTCAGTATGGGCAGGAGTTGGTTCCCGAGCAACGACAGCGTGTATGACCGCGCAACCTTCGATTTCCACATCACTGTGCCAAGTGGGTGGACAGCCGTGTGCAGCGGTTTGAAAACCGGTGTGGATACCAATGCCGACAACAGCCAGACCTTCCACTATGCCTTGAGCCACCCCATTTCGACCTACCAGGCCGGCTGCAACGCCGCACACTACACGTTGTACAACACTGAGGTGGAGGGACTGTACAATAATTACCCCATGCAGGTGGCCTCTGTGACAAGGAATAGCTCTGAAATGGCCGCTGATTTCTACATCATGAGCCAGACTCTGAAACTGTTCGAACAGTATTTCGGCCCTTATATGTGGGAGACCATCGGCTTCAGCGAGGGAGGCCCCAGGGCTGGTATGGAGCATGTAAACAACATCTGCTTTGACTATGACAGTTACAACATCAGTTACTTGATTGACCACGAGTTTGCCCACCAATGGTTTGGAAACTTGGTAACCTGCGCCCATCTGCAAGACATGTGGTTTAACGAGGGCGGAGCTACATTTGCCGACCAGTTGGCAGGGACGAATAGAAATGAAAACAATTATCAAATAAGAGATTACAAACGGGTGGCAATGGTCGAGTCTCCTCGCAGAGAAGGCGGCTACCATCCCCTATGCGGGATGCCCCAGCAGTACTCGTTCCAAACAACCACCTATTACAAAGGGGCGCAGGTGTTCCATGGATTAAGACATCTGCTGGGCGACTCGGTCTTCTTCAGCATGATACAGACCCTGCTGCAACGCAACGCCTACACCTGCATGGACAGCTACCAGTTGCGGGATTCGATGAGCGCATACAGCGGCGTGGACCTGACAGATTTCTACAACTTCCACATCTTTGGACCAGGATTCTCAAGCTATACGGTGGACTCGCTACAGACCCACGACGGCATCACGCACGTGTGGCTGAACCAACGCTTGTGGCATGCACCGGACTATTGCCGACAGGCCCGCGTGCCGGTGACCTTCTTCTCGGAAAGCGGCGACACCATGACTTGCAACGTGGTTAGCAACGGGCGCTACGCCGATGCGGAGTTCCGCCTTCCCTTCACCCCTGCCTTTGCTACCGTGGACTATTATTACAAGACTGCAAGTGCCAATTTCTCTGAAACGTTTACCCTCAGAGGCACAATGAAATTGCCCAGTTACGAAATCCAAATGATAGTGGAACCGACAATCATTAGCAATAGGGTGAATATGCATACCTCCCTTGCCTTCGGAACGGCGGACGAGGAGCTGATGCCCGGCATAAAACGTTGGGACTACCGCCGCTGGACAGTGAACGGCGACTACGACAACAACTTTAAGGCCAAGGTCGGATTCATGTTTGGCAATCGCGCCCCCATTTACGACAATGAGTTCTGTCTGGATGCATCGACCACCGATTCCATAAGACTGTTCTACAGGAAAGATGCCAGCGAACCCTGGAAGATGCGCAAGTCGGCAACCGTTCAGCAATACACGAACACCATCACCGGTGTCCAATGCAAATACATGCAGATTGAGGGTACCCCGCTGAGAGGTGAGTACATTCTGACTGTGGTCGACACGGCACTGCTGGACATTGAAGACAGGGAACAAGAGGCCGCAGTGCGCAATCCACGCCTCTCGGTGTCACCTAATCCAGCCTCGGACCATGCGGTGATTGCATTCAACCCGCAGGAGGCCACACCATCCCAATGCCGCATCACGGTGATGAACGCCACTGGCAAGAGAGTGGCAGAGATGTGCCCGACGGGAAGCAGCGTCATATTGCCTACCAAGGAGTGGCCCGCCGGCATTTATTTCGTGACCCTGAGCAATCCCAAAGGGTCTACCACAAAGAAATTAATCGTACAATAAACCAGCGCATTACCGACATGGTGGAAGGATTGTTGAAAAAAATCGACAAAAAAAATCCACCATGTCGGGGAAAATGCGTAATTTTGCAATCCGTATTTTTGTAACCCAGAAACACGGAACAATGAAACACGGTTTTGACAACGAGAAGTATCTCAAAATTCAGTCCGAACACATCAAGGAAAGGATTTCCAAGTTCGGAAACAAGCTTTACTTAGAATTTGGCGGTAAACTTTTTGACGACTACCACGCCAGTCGTGTCCTCCCCGGTTTTGAACCCGACAGCAAGCTGAAGATGTTGATGCAGCTGCGGGACGATGCCGAGATTGTTATTGCTATCAGTGCCCGCGACATCGAGAAGAACAAGGTGCGCGGCGATTTGGGCATCACCTACGATGTGGATGTGCTGCGGCTGAGGGACGAATTCATGAACCGCGGCCTGATGGTCAGCAGCGTGGTCATCACCCAGTACAACGGGCAGGCCAGCGCCATGGCTTTCAGAGAGCGGCTGGAGCGGTTGGGGATTAAGGTGTACTACCACTACATCATCGAGGGCTATCCCACCAATGTGGACCTGATATGCTCCGCCGAAGGCTTTGGCCGCAACGAGTATGTGGAGACCACACGCCCCTTGGTGGTGGTGACGGCTCCCGGCCCCGGAAGCGGCAAGATGGCCGTATGCCTGAGCCAACTCTACCAGGAGAACCAGCGTGGCGTAAAGGCTGGATATGCCAAGTTTGAAACGTTCCCCATCTGGAGCATACCGCTGAAACACCCTGTCAACGTGGCCTACGAGGCCGCCACAGCGGACTTGAACGACGTGAACATGATTGACCCCTTCCATCTGGAGGCATACGGGAAAACGACCGTGAACTACAATCGCGACATCGAGATATTCCCCGTGCTGAACGCCATCTTTGAGGGCATATATGGCCAAAACCCATACAAATCACCCACAGACATGGGAG
>JAEEGL012440618.1_pt1 | contig 29170 bp, 22 predicted proteins | sample 9134231 | NCBI WGS metagenome assembly JAEEGL01 (sample SAMN16246548, study PRJNA631951) | gut metagenome | biome: gut microbiome; feature: rumen; material: fiber-attached | host: Bos | place: Iran: Karaj | collected 2018-10 | reverse complement strand
GACATGGATTCCTGCGCGTCGTCTCTGAATCGCTCCGGGTCGCAGACAAGGCGGCTGACAGGGAAGACGATGCCATCGTAACCGGCGAAGAGCTCATCGCAGTATCTGTCCGTCATTTTCAGCAATTCGTCGTCCAGGTCCGACAGACAGAAGCGCGACCGCTCTTCCTTTGGGATGTGCACGGATGCGTGTGGAACGTGCAGCAGGATCGGGGAATCGTTTTTCATCATTTTCGTACCTCCTTCCGCCATACAGAGGTACGAAAAAAGCCCATCGGTCCGATGGGCTTCGTCGTCGATCCGCACCATCGGTCAAGCTTTGGCACCTTACCCCTTCGGGCAGGTTGTCGTGCGGTCAACGAGCTTGTCTCTCGCGCACTCTTTATGGCGGTGTAATTTTATCAGAAAAAACGGTGTTCGTCAATCAGCAATTAGGCAGGCCATGTATGTGGTATATGAGAACGGGAAACAAAAAACCTAAAAGCTAAGTGCTTTCAGAAGCTTGGCCTCCCCGGCGGGATTCAAATCCATGGCCTTCCGCTTAGGAGAACTGCGACTATTCATGGCTGATAATGCTAGACATCGTCTGGGAAAATCCAAAAAATCCAGTAATTTAGGAAAAAATCCGGTTTGTTTCCTATGCTCATTCAAATCACTCTATGGTAGCATACTCAAGCAAAGTGCAGTCAAATTGCAGTCAAAAGTGCAGTCAAATGGCTACTATTTGAATTGTTGAATAAACTAAGCTTATTTCCTGAGAAGATGGCTCTTATTATCTAAGAACCAATGATGAATTTCATCGAAGCTTGTATTCACGAGAAAGCAGATTCGGTATGCTTGTCCAGTTGCTTAGATTAAATCTTTCTCCCAATATCTTAGTAGGTATAGTAGATATCCCTCTGCAGGACTGCTTTGGCGGGGACCAGCACGACTTTCTCGACCACTTCCTTGCCGATCGGCTCCATGACCGTCCCGCATACAGGGCAGTTCCGCTCTTCTTCCGGGAGAGTGTGTTCGACCTCGATCACTTCCGCGTCCCGGGGGACGATGTCATGGGCACTGCCCGTCTTCCGCTTCCGGGTAAACGAACGCACAGGAATGTCTGCGATCCTAGAGACGCTTTCCTCCTGTGCGATGGCCTCTGCTTCGTTGAACAGCAGCGACAACTGCTCATATACACCTTCGGTCGCTTTCTCAGAAGAGCGTCCGAAAACCTTCTTCCGGCTCAGGTGAAGCTGCTCCAGCACCCAGCTGTACAGGTGCTCCGCCTCCTGCAGCCGCTCATATTCCTTGCGGGAGATGGTCACGGTATCGGTGTTCGACTGGTCTGTTACGGGGTTTTCGGCTTCGCTTTTCATGGCCTGATTATACCACAAAACACGCAAAAAGTCCAGCAATTACGCCATTTTTCGCTATATCATGCTGATCCCGGAAACCGGTTTGTGCGCCTTCGGCTGCTCGATCTTCAGCCCTTCCATGAGCCAGCGATACTGCTGCGGCGTGATGGCTTTCACCTCCTGCGCCGTCCTCGGCCACTGGTATACTCCCTGCTCCAGACGCTTATATACCAGGACGAATCCATCCCCTTCCCAGTACAGGCCTTTGATCCTGTCCCTGCTTCTTCCGCAGAACAGGAACAGCGTATTGGTGAACGGGTCCAGCCGGAACGAGTGCTGTACCAACGCAGCCAGCCCGTCGATCCCCTTCCGCAGATCCGTATACCCACAGGCGACGTATACCTGGTCTGCACCGCTAAAGTCACTCAGCATCCTTCAACACCCGCAGCAATGTCCGCAGTGTCTCTTCCGCTGCGCCGTCGTAGATATCGATAGCGACGGCCCCGATATGCACAGTAGCTGCAGCCTGCCCTGTCTGTCGGGTGACTGGTTCTTGCTTCGGCGCAGGCAGCTCCGCGAATACCGGCCTGTCTGCAGTCCAAAACGGATCGCTGGGTCCCCGCTGTTCCGCGCTTATGAGATCCAGAAACTCACGTTCGTGACGGTAATAGGATCGCAGACCGACCCCTTCCTGTTCACACCAGTCGCGTACGCTCAACCCGCTGCCGCGACATGCGATGACGATCTCTCTCCATTTGGCCAGGGTTGCGTTGTGCCTCGCTTCTCTTGCGGTCATTTCAAAACCTCTCTGACGCATAGTGACAGCATGTGTCGTCATTTGCCGTCACTTGCCGTCACTATTATCTCATGGCTGCCGCTCTGTCAACTACCCGTCCTTAGGTTTGACGCTTACACAGTAATCTTCAAAATCTATTGTGCAATCTGTTTTATCTTTTTTATAGTACTGGTCGAATAGCCTTCTGAAGCTAGTTTATTGATAATGGTTTGTAAATGAACCTGCTTCAAATCTCTCGCATGCATTGCTCCGAGAGCAGGAAGAAAATGCTTGTTCATATACTGTTCCTGATAATATTTCCAGATCTTCGCTTCCGGACGGTAATACTGATTCGACCACATGCGTGAAAGCTCAAGGAAGCTGATATCATTATGCCACACTGATACACCGCTGTTGATTTATTTGTGAGTGCATTGATATTTGCTTCCAGTTCCTTTTGTGTTTTACCGTATTCCACTGCTTTAGACAGCTGACAAAGTATATGGTTTTCTGGTGGTCCGTCCATAGAAAACACTTTGAAATCGTATAAATGCGATAACAGAATTGGAAGAGGTCATATATCCACTCCATACTGCCGCAAAATGATCTTGTCTTTTTCAGATAATGATATGATGGATTCTGATAAATCTAGCTCCCGTACCTGCAACTCGTATTCATTGTATAAAGTATCGAGACATTCTCCCGATTTGGAATCCCACAGTTTTATTGTTCCGTCCAATGATGATGTCGCAATCCTGCTTCCGTCGGGGCTGAAGCGTATGGAGGTGATATAGCCGCTGTGACCTGTCAGACATATCTCCTCTCCCGTGGCTAGATCAATGACCCGCGCCTCTTTACCATACGAGGAAAGCATCGCAACTTTCGATCCGTCAGGACTGTATTCAATATTCTGAACATCAGGATGATGGAATCTGTCTTTTGCTTTCAACCTGTAATCGCGCAGCATCTGACCGGTTTGCGCATCCCATGTTTTTACCGTCCCATCATTTGCTCCAGTTATCAAGGTGTTACCGTAAGGACTGAGGCAGATGCAATTTACTTTGCCGGCATGACCGCTTAGCATCATGTCTCCGCTCCATTTGCCGGAATTGAGATCGAGCTTCAAAACATGGGCATAATGCCAAAGCTCGGCTTGTCTCAGCTGTAAAAAGACAATATACAAGACGTTTTCTTCGCAGTTGAAGAAAACGGCAGATGAGGATAAACGGGAGTCGGACTCAATCTTGCATTTACACGATCCGCTTTCAGCATCGTAAACGAGGATGTACTTTTCCTTGGGGAAAACAGCTGCCAGTCTTTTTCCGTGTGGTCCGATCACAACGGAAGAAGCGGCTTGGGGAAACTCGATCGGAAGCATTTCGCTGCTATAGGGGCGGACGACAATTGCGGCCGCTTCCGTGCTGCTGCTATACAATATTGTGAGAAAATCCTTGCTGTACGTCAAGACGAAATTGCGAAGATTCAGCATCTCTCCAAAGGTATCGGTAAAATTCTGATCGAGACTGTCACAATAATCATCAAGAGTTAAGCCAACATTTTTACCACCAGCATATTGCTGAAAAATCTCGGGACCCATCTGATTCACCGTATTCAGCGGAACGGTTTTGCTTTCGTCTAGATCCCATAGTCTTAAATAACGATAACAATCTACAGCGAATAACAAATCTCCGTCGGAATCGGCAAACATACAGTATTGAACGCCGTTATAGTAGCCCGCAATTCTCTGGATCTGCAGTCCTTCATCCGCATTCACGATTCTGATTTTTTCAGATCCGTCTATCTTTGAAATCAGGCAGAGAAGATTCCCCGTGGGACTGCAGGCAATGCGCTCAACGTCGCCGCCCATCCTGCCGATAAAGTCTCCGGTTTTGAGATTCCAGGTTCGAACATCGCCCTGCGGATCAATGCCGATAAATTTGTTTTTGCGAGAGTCGATAAGAGCCCTTTTCAGATCGTGACAGTCGGGGATCTGACAGATTACTTCTCCGGTCTTCACGCTCCAGACCTTTGCCTGACCGTCGCGAAGAAGAGATACAATCAGATTGCCATCGCTGTATTCGGTTACAACTTCGTCATTGAAAGGTATTCTTTTACCCCTGTCTATAACTGCTTCTGCCGATACATCGATAATCGTAGCTCTATATCTATTTATACTAAAATTATTTAACAACACAATGAGATCTTCTTCATCATTGATGAAGATCTCACTTGCATTAAGCGTGGGGAGAAACCAATCCTTTTCGATTTTACCATAGATATCTGATATGAGTATTCTATCTTCTCTCCATCCAGGGAGTACAGCAACAAAACGAGACCCGGTTATATTACAGCAAGCATAAAAACGCTGCATCCAACATAATGAAAATCTTCTTCTTTGATTCCAGTTCCGCAATTTCTCTGAATCCAAATTTGTTTCTAGCTTAGTGGGCTTTTCATCGGCATTCCAAATAATCAGTTCACCGTTTTGTTGATAAACGATCGTCTCTTTTCCGTTATAACAATATGTGCCAGAAAAATAATCTGCTTTTATCGTGTCAATCAAGCAGCCGTCATCTGTATTCCAAATGTATATCATCCCATTGGATAATCTCGTCACCAACATCTTGCCGTTTTTGCTGTACTGTGTGCTTGCTACCCTATCGGGGTGAGGAAGGGTATGCCGCAACCTGCCGGTAGAAACATCCCAGATTTTTACAGTCTGATCGTCTGAAAAGGTTGCCATGCGCCGGTCGTCATAGTCAAAAACGGCACCGTTTATTGTGCCCCGATGATGGAGAGGCAACAAACTTTTTGAATCGATCGTCGCCCCGGAAACATTTGCACTCAATCCTTCTAAGCCCAACGGGATACCCGCCAGCGTACAATGATAAAGATTCAGGTCGGAAAGATCCATGCCCGCAAGGTTCTTTCTGACGGATGCAAGTATTTTGATGATATGATACACACATGATCCGTCTTCATCTTCCAGACTATCTCTAAAAATCTTGATGAATCTGTCCAGAAAATTTCGGTCACACACTCTGCACGGGACATTATAATGCCAACTGCCATCGCGCAGCTTGGGCTTGTTATGGCTTTCCCCGAGGTACTCTCCGATCAAACAGCAGACCTCCGCATCGATCGAATAGACACCCAGTACTTCGCGTGCGGCACGAATCGCAAGCTCCCGATCTCCATGTTCATCGGCATATAAAGCAATACGCATCGTATTGATCATTCTTACCGCCGCAAAGAAATCACGGTAATGCTGATGAAAGCTGAATGCATGATCCTCCTTCGAAAGCAAGCCTAACACATAAACGCAGCAATCAATAACACTTCCACTTACTTCTTCGAAGTCATCGTCGAGCATACGCATGTATTTTGCAATCTTAGCCGTGTTATTGCGAACCGAACCCGCTTCATGGTATTTTTCAAACACCTCTTTTCCATATTTCCCGCATACTGAAGAATCAGAACGGTCCGTCAACACTTTCGTTACGAGCTGTCCGACATCGTCAATGCTGATATGGAACATTTTTGACTGAACCATTTTCCATGCGAATTCCGGAATGATAAAGTCGAGGATGAAATTCAGCATAGTCGCCGTAACCCTCGTGTGTTGTTTGCCGCTTTCTTCGGTATCACGCTCCACCCTTGCAAGCCTGTCCTGCAGCGTGTATATGTCGAGATTGCCCATTCGTTCACTGAAGAACATGCGCATGATTTCGCCCGGCGTTTCGATGCCCGCTTTGTTATGGAGCTTTGCATAGAGCGTCAGGAACAGGGGATTCACAAGTGTCTTCATCAGACGTTCGTTCTGTGCCGCTTCTTCCATATTTTCGTTGGCAAGGAACGAAAGAATGGTTTTTTTATCCACGCCGCAAAGTGTGAACTTGGTCACGTCGTTGCCGTAATCGCCGATCTGATCCGATCTGCTCGTGAGAATGACACGCACATTTCGGCATTGATTCATCAGATACTGTATCTCATCCACAATCATTTTAATCACGGAGCAGCCTAATTCAGGCACTACCGCACTGGATACCTCATTGAGCCCATCGAGCAACAGCAGATATTCGGGAGAAGGTGTTATCTCAGAAAAAGCGTCCATGACAGGCTTAACGGCGGTATCCGGATCAATGTTGAACACCTCCTGTATCGCGCTGACCTGCCCTCTGGAACCCTGTTTGAACGTCAGGTCGGAGCGGATCTGCTTGAAAACCGATCGCCTGATAAAGCTGGAAAGCCCGTTCTCATAAAGGCGACCATATGTTTCTGGCGCGTAAGAAAGCTCGACAAAAATCGGTACTTGCACGTTCTCCGAATAGAGCTTATCATGATATGCTTCCTTCATGATGTGGAATAGTGCAGTTGTCTTGCCAATGCCGCCCTCGCCTATCAGATAGATGTTTCCATCGTTGCTTCTGATTACGTCTGAAAGCGGTTGCGGCTGTTTTTTTTCATCCTCCTTGTTAAACACATTAGTTGAAAAGAAGGGGAGCGGCGTCTCTTTTTCTTTTGCGATCGGCAAAATGCGTTCCACAATATTCAGTTTCGCAAACCTGCCACCTTCCTCCATGCTGTTTTCCAACCATCGGTGTGCAGCATGCCAAAGGTTTCCGCGATTTACCTTTGTTATAGCTTGTAAAACCTCTGAGAATATCTCATCCTGGCTCTCGCCCTGCTTGCGGGGCATTCTTTGTACATCCGCAATCTTTCTGACACATTCTGGGAGCGTTTTTTTGTCGGGAAAAACGAAGTCATCCTTTACAAGGACCGTCAAAGTCCGGCTTGTTTGAGCTTTATCGTATTCTTCGATAGCAATGCGCATTTCCTCCCGCACCCAATCCTCGCCGTCTCTGAATTGAAACACATTCTCCGTCGCAATGAGTATGTAGTGTGGAGCAATTCGCAGATTATCCTTGATTTGCGTGGTGAAATAGTGACCGTCAATCATTTCCTTTTCATCGAAGAAAACGCGAAGTCCTTTCATTGTAAGAAACTTATATAGCTCCTTCGCCGTGGAACCTCCCTGTGCGCCTCTTCTGTAAGAAATAAACGCATCAAACAACTTCATCATGAATCTCCCCTCATGCTTATTGATTTATGACCCGGTTGGATAGACAAAATTCATCTCCAACAGACGATATAATCATTACTTACATTCATCAATCTGAACAACTTTGCGAACTCTTTCGTCGTGATGAATAAAATCCTTATTTGAATTACTTTATCATACAAAGGAAAAAGGCACAATATCTTTATAGAATTGATAATTATAGTATGCATTGCATGGAATGATGAAGCGCAATTCGGCAGGAGAAGTTTTAGGAAAAGTAATCCCCCGAAAACGCAGTGTTTTCGGGGGATTGGCGTCCCCGGCGCGATTCGAACGCGCGGCGTCCCGCTTAGGAGCAAAACTGACAAATTACAAATCCCTATATACGGGGTTATTTTAATCCGGAAACAGGGCTTTTTTTCACTTTCAAAATGCCAATAAGTATATATGAATAGGCACTTTTTCAATAAAAATGTGGTAAAAATGTTGGAATTATAGAGTTCGCCCTCGTTTAGGACACTTTGTGTGTATTGGAAATGCCTTACCCAACTAACCAGAGCATTTCCCTTTCTTCCCCTCTCATTCCTAAGCACTTTTAATCCCCTTGTTATGAAAACATAAAAGTCGGACATTTTTAGCCGGCTTATTCTATACTTATAAGCATTTTCGTTAGATCGGGATGGTTCATTCAAAAAGCTGAGTGGCGAATCCTCATTTCAGGGGTTCACAATACTTTCCCAAGTTGGGCTTTGTTATAATCAAATTGTCACCATTAAAAGGAGCAACCAGTTTCCATACTATTCGGTATTCCTGTTCTTTTTCAAAGCTAAATGGTTTAGTGAAAAGAACATCGTTTTCAGCTTTATCACGAATAAACGAAAGAAGAGATGCTCCATCGAATTTTCCAGATGCCTGAAGCCTCGATATATAGTTTGACAGAAATCCTTCTCCGTTTATCTGAAGAACTTTATCGTTATACTTGCATGGACCCTGAACAATTTCTGCAGACAGATATCCCGCCTTAGTTAGCGTTTTTGTGATTTCACTAATGAACCCGAAGACATTCGTGATTTTTAACAAAGTTCAAAGAAGAACAGGCAATCCAGATGCTCGATAAGCATTTGAAAGAGATAAAAAAGGAGCCGGAAAAACGTTTATTACGGGTACTCTGAGAATGCGTTTTTAGAAAAAGTGCAGTCAAAGTGCAGTCAAAACCGATTTTCTGGCACTAATAAACCGTATATTTTGATGTATATGCAACGGTAGTATGCGTTGTGTGGAATGATGAAGAGCAATTTGATAGGAGTAGTTTTAGAAAAAAGAATCCCCCGAAAACGCAGTGTTTTCGGGGGATTGGCGTCCCCGGCGCGATTCGAACGCGCGGCGTTCCGCTTAGGAGAATTCTAAACCCCGGATCCCAAAAATATAGAGAAATATGGAAAACCTCCCACGGTTAGGGCATCTTCAGTTTTTGTTTGTAGTCAGATGAATACATATTTTTATAGTAGTGACGTCAAACGTTAAACAAGTTTTTAGTAAAAATACAGTAGCGAGATGAGAAAACCTTTTATGCGTTTACTCATGAAACGACTCTGCACTGCTTTTCTATTTATTTTGTAGTATATCATCTTTGTTGTTTCAAATCAATGCCTAGCAGCGCCACATCCTACGCTGTCGTCAAGAGAGAACATCATTTCTGTGCAGAATAAACAATAAATCTGCCTCGCATGCCGGAGGAAAACCGGAATTGCGATATTGTTTTTGATCTTTATAGCGGTAATCATTTTTGTTGACAAAACCGTTCGGAATAAATGACGAAACAGACACTGTTGTGTCTGTTTCGTCGTTTTCAGGAGAACTGTCATGAAGAAGCAGTCGAGCGTTATGAGCACATTTGAATATTGGACATATCAATATTTTGCATTGGTCAAGATTACTACGGCAAAGCCCGATGAAGAGTACGGAACTTATCAGGGACACAGTATAAACCATGAGACCACTCTATGATGTCATCCAGCGTTTTGGCAGCCAGCAGCGATCTGGTGGCTTTTGTAGGATCGATGCCCAAATCCTCGGGATAAGCAACTTTGCCTTGTTTGCGCAGAGTTTCTCGTTCCGTTACGGAAATCCTCTTCCCAACCGGAGTGTCTCCAGCAACGGCGGCGATCATCTTTTTCCTCTCTGCAAGATCCTCTGCCTGATACAGATATGCAATCCCATGCTCTGTTATGACGTGGGTAGTATCGCTGCCGAAGATCATGATGGGCGGTTCCGCCAATCCGATTTGCTTACCCATGTCAATGGCGTCCAGTTTCTCCACAAAATTCGGACCCTTGGGACCGACGGTCTGCAGCATCTGCACCACACATTTGCGGCCTCTGTCCGGAGAGAAAGAAGTATGAGTACTGATCCAGGGTGGGTTAGCATATCGACGTCCATTGGGGTTGCTGCCCAAGTTCGGTGCGCCGCCGAAACCGGTGAGACGGGTGGCCGTGACAGTGGAGGAATTGCCCAGGGGATCCATCTGCAACGTAGAGCCGATGAACAAATCGAGACTGTATAGCCCGGCCATATGGCAGATCGCCCGGTTAGAGCGAAGGCTTCCGTCACATCCCAGCGGAAAGATATCAGGGTGGTGAGCCACATATGCTTCCATCCCGTATTCCCCCCCCGGCACCAGGACGCTTTTGACCCAGCCGCTTTCAATGGCCGGGATCAGGGTAGGATGGGGGTTGAGCATCCAATGGGTACATATTCTGCCCTTTAGCCCCAGACTTTCGCCATAAGTGGGCAGCAACAATTCGATGGCGGCGGTATTATAGCCGATCCCGTGATTTAAGCGCTGGATGCCATGCTTTTCATAGACGCCGCGGATGGCCATCATGGCCATGAGCACATGTGTGTCCGTAATCCTGGCCGGATCCCTTGTAAATATCGGATCGGCAAGATATGGTTTGTCTGCCTTCACCACGAAGTCGACCCAGGAACCCGGGATATCCGTTCGCGGTACCGATTCTACGAGTTCGTTGACCTGCGCGATGACGATTGCATGACGAAAGGCAGCTGCTTCCGCCAGGATCGGCGTATCCTCGGTGTTGCCGCCGGTAAACAGATTTCCGTTGGCATCCGCCGATTCTGCCGCAATCAGGCAAATGTCCGGAATAAGATCCATGTACAGTCGCCCGTACAGTTCCATGAACGTTTGTAGAGAACGTATCTGGATATTTCCGGATCGGATCAGTTCTACGATACCTTTGCTCTGGTTTCCGGCATAGGAAAAATCCAGCGTGGATGCAATACCTTTGCGAAACAAGGAAAGATGCTCGTCCAGCTGCAGGCTGGGCATGATCATGTGTAGATCATGGATTCGATCAGGATCGAGCTGGGTCAGCGCCTGTGCCAGGAAGGTGGCTTGTTTTTGATTGTCGCCTTCCATGAGCACCGTGTCTCCGGGGTCGAGCAAATCCAATAGCAGTTGCACGATCTGCCCGGTGACGATAGTTTTACGCGCCACATAGGCGGAAACACGCTCCAGCTTCTGCTTCTTTTTCTCTACTCTGGATTCGACTGTTGTAAGGATCATTCTTCCGCTCCTTCAAGTGTATCTCCTTTTGCTTGCATTACCAGCCTTTTTGAGCGAAATCATCCAAGCGTACTTCCATGGCGCGGAGCATATGCGGCCATTCCTCAGGATCAATAAAAGGGTTCACTTCTGGATGAGCCAGCATATATGCTCGTTTCTCCAAGGTTGCGTTGTGCCGGGGATGGTTGCCTAACATGATTTCCACATGGCTGCTCCGAAGTTTTTGGATCGTGGTTCTGAGTGCCTGTTGCATATCCGTCTGGATGCCGTATTTTTCCTGGAACGCACGAAACAAAGAGAAAAAGCCCATTCCGCCCAGATAACCCACGGAACGGGTCACACCCCTTTCACATGCGTTGAAGAAGAAAGCCATGGTGCCCTCCGTATGACCAGGAGCCAAAGTACAAGTTATGGAAGTGTTCCCCAGAGAGAGTACGTCCCCGTCGTTAATCAGGATGTCCGGCTCAGGGAATCGGTCGTAAGGCGATGGAGCATATTCCATCAACGCCAAAGCAGGATTTTCCTGAATCCGCTCATGGTCGACCCGGCTTAACGCCAGCTTGCATCCGAATAAGGTCCGAAACTCGTCTCCTGCCCCACAGTGATCAAAGTGACCGTGAGAATGTATGATATACCGTATATCTTTGGGATCGAAACCCAACTCCCAGATAGAGCGGAGCAGCAGATGGGCCGTATGGGGATAGCCGCTGTCGAACACGATTAATCCCCGGCCTGTGTCCACAAGGTGAGAACAGACCTTCTTGTCGCCGATATAATACAGGTTCCCAAAGATTTGGAACGGGGGCAGATAATACCGACTCGGGTGTTCATAATACTCCCGTAGGTTCTCCGTAAAGTGACTGCTTATCTGCTCGAAGTCACCGTGTTCACAGCCAAAACTGATGGGGAACATTATCTGACTCCTTATTCGTTTTCACACAAGAAGCAAGACACGAAATGCCCTTTCGATATCTCTCGAAGCTGAGGCTCGCAAGAATGGCACCGCTCCGTAGCATACGGGCACCGGACCGCGAAGCGACAAGCATTGGCAGGTTCGATGGGAGATGTGACCTCGCCTTTTATAGTGATGCGCTCTCGGACAGCATTGGTTTCGGGGATGGGGATGGCGGACAGCAGCGCCTTCGTATACGGATGACTCGGATCCTCGAACAACACATCCACCGGTGCTAATTCCACCAGTTTTCCCAGATACATCACCGCTATCTCGTCCGAGATATGGTTCACCACTGCTAAATCGTGGGTGATGAAAATATAGGTCAGATCGTACTGACGCTGCAGTTCGTTCAGCAGGTTCAGTATCTGCGCCTGAATGGACACGTCCAGGGCTGAAACCGGTTCGTCACATACGATGAATTCCGGATCCATGGCCAGTGCTCGGGCGATACCTATGCGCTGCCGCCGCCCACCGTCCAGCTCATGGGGATAGCTGGAAGCCAGTCGACGAGCCAGACCCACGGTGTCCATGAGCTCATAGGTGCGCTGGGCGATCTGCTCCCCCTTTCGGTTTCTTTTCTCACGCACTGCTTCTGCGATGGCTTCATATACTGTTTGGCGCGGATCCAAAGAGGAGTAAGGGTCCTGAAAAATGAACTGCATACGGCTACGCATCTGTCGCATCTTACGGCTGCTCAAAGCACGCACATCCACTCCATCGAAGCAGATTTCCCCATCAGTAGGTTCAATGAGCCGATTCAGACATCGGCCCATGGTGGATTTCCCGCAGCCGGATTCGCCCACGACACCCAAGGTCTGTCCTCGCTCCACGGTGAAGGATACGTCGTCCACGGCATGGAGCATCCCGCGAGGCGTTTTAAAATATTTTTTCAGGTGATCCACCTTGAGTATGATGTCTGCCATGATTCAGTTCCCCCTCTCGATGTGGAAAGCTGGCTCATTGTATCTGGAGCACAGTACCACGTGGGTCTCGCTTGCTTGGATCATCTGCTGCTTTGTGCCACTGCATTCAGGCGTGGCATAAGCGCACCGCTGGGAAAAAGCGCAGCCCTTGGGCAGATTCGTGGGATCCGGCATAAGTCCCGGGATTGTTTTGAGCGGCGCTTTGTGGCCATGCTTCCGGTCTCGGATGTTAGGCAAGGAATTAAACAAGCCCTCCGTATAAGGATGCAGAGTGTGATTGAAGATGTCATCCAGGGTTCCGACCTCCACCAGTTGGCCGGCGTACATGACAGCAACCTCGTCGCACATTTCGGCAATGATCCCCAGATCGTGAGTGATCATTATGATTGCCATGCCATATTTTTCCCGAAGCTCCCGCATCAGCTCCAGGACCTGGGCCTGAATGGTCACGTCTAGGGCCGTGGTAGGCTCGTCCGCAATCAGCAGCTGAGGATTGCAGCAGAGTGCGATGGCAATGACCACTCTCTGCTTCATTCCGCCAGAGAACTGGTGCGGATAATCCGACAGCCTATTCCGTGGGATGCCAACTAGCTCCAGCATATCCCCAGCCTTTTTCAATGCTATTTCTTTACTGACCTTCTCATGGAGCGCGATGCTTTCCGCGATCTGGTCTCCCACGGTGAACACCGGATTCAGACTGGTCATGGGATCCTGGAAGATCATGGACACATCGTTTCCACGAACTTCCTGCAACTCCGAGGGCGTCATCTGCAACACGTTGCTGCCGCAGACATAGATTTCGCCCCGTTCGATCTTTCCCGGTGGAGAGGGAATCATATTCATGATCGCCTTTGCCGTGGTGGTTTTGCCTGCGCCGGTTTCTCCAACCAGGCCGATGGTATGCCCCTTTTTCAGGGACAGGTTTATCCCGTTGACAGCCTCGACCACCTCATCTTCTACGATAAAGCGGACCACCAGATCCTTAATTTCCAATACGGTCTCCTGATCAAGTGCTTTCTCCATGTTCGTCACCTCAATGCTTCAGTTTCGGATCCAGCGCATCCCGAAGGCCGTCACCCATCAGGTTGAACGCTAGCACCGTCACCATGATTGCCAAGCCGGGGAACACCGTGAGATACCCGTATCCACGAATGTACTGTCTGCCAGCGGACAGCAGCGCGCCCCACTCCGGTGATGGAGCGGGAATGCCCAGCCCCAAAAAGCTCAGTGCAGAGGCAGTGACGATGGCACTGGCAACGCGCAGCGTAGTCTGGACGATGATGGGGGAAAGAGAGTTGGGGATCACGTGACGAAAGATGATATACGGTTCGCTTTTTCCGATAGCCCGGGCGGACTCAATGTACTCCAATCCCCGCACTGTAATAACGGAGGCGCGGGTGATCCTGACAAACTGAGGACAGGAGGTGATCCCCACCGCCAGCATCAGATTCAACGTGGAAGCACCTAATACCGACACTACCACGATGGCCATCATGACTGTAGGGATGGAGGAAAAAACATCGGTGATACGCATGATGACATTGTCGATCATTCCGCCGAAGTACCCGGCCAGGGAGCCTAACACCACGCCACAGAACAGAGCGATGGCGACTGCCGCAACACCGACCGACAGTGAGAACCGGGTCCCGTATAGTACCCTGGAAAGCAGATCCCTTCCCAACTCATCAGTCCCAAACGGGTGTTTCCAACTGGGCTTCTGTAATCGTTCTGTCACATGCATCCCGATCACGTCCGTATCGTAATCCAGCCACAAATCTACCGTCAGGGAGACGAGTACCAGGATGAGAATGATGCACAACCCCAGCATAGCGCCTTTATTCTTTCGGAAACGATGCCAGACCTCTCCGATGCCGCTGCGCTTCCTTCCGGCTTCCTGTTTCTTGGCGCCGCTCTTCATCGTCTGCTCCTTCCTCTTGCATACCGCGCTTTGATCCTGGGATCTACCAACGCATACAACAGATCCACCAGCAGCATCAAAACGCTCACCAAGAATGTAGTCATGATGATACAACCCGTCACCAGAGTGGTATCCCGGCTGTTCACGGCGTCGATGGTCAGCCGTCCCACGCCTGGCCACGTGAAGATGGTCTCCGTAACGACGGCGCCGCCGATGCAGGCTCCCAGCTGCGTGCCAGCCACCGTGATGATAGGGATCAGCGCGTTGCGGAAAGCGTGCTTCCAGATTACCGTCTTTTCAGCAACACCTTTGCTGCGCGCCGTGTCCAGATAGTCTTGACGGATGGTATCCAGCATACTAGAACGGGTGGTACGCGTGAGCAGCCCAAGCAGGTGAATTGCCACTGTAAAAGCTGGCAAAATCAAACTTTTGAAGCCTTCATCAAATCCTCCGGACGGAAGCAGTTTAAGTTTCAGGGAGAAGAGGATGATCAGCATGAGTCCGCACCAGAAGTTGGGCATGGAAACGCCGATCAACGCTGCTGCCATGCTGAAATTGTCCACCAGAGAGCCGGCTTTCAGCGAAGCCAGCATACCAAGGGGGATGGCCACCACTAAAGCCAGGATCAGCCCCGCCACCGCCAGGATTATGGTGTTGGGCAGTCGCTGCCGATACAACTCCCAGACGGGCTGCTTATAGGTATAAGACATCCCCAAATCCCCCTGCACCAGGTTGCGCATGTACAGGAAGTATCGATAGAATACCGATCGATCGTAGCCCATCTCATGCTTCATCTGCTGGATCACTTCCGGAGAAAAATCGCCTCCCATCACATCAAAGAGATCCCCCGGCGCCATATCCATCATGATGAATACCAACAGTGATACGGCAATGATGACAGGGATCAATAAAAGTATACGCTTTACAATATATCGAGCCATGTTCTTCTCCTGTTTGGGCCATAAGACGAATCATACCGGATGCAGTCTCTTCTCAAGCGGATGATCGTATGATCCCCATCCCGACGTACGGTCGGGATGGGGACCGGCAAATAGTTACTTCAGCGGGATGCAGGCATAGGACAGATCGTGAGAATTGTTGGGTTCAATGACGATGCCACCCAGATCTTTCACATAAGCCAGATTCCCCGAAACGTACACCAAGGGGATCCAGTAGACGTTGTCATGGATCAACTCCTGGATCTCCCGGTAATAAGCTTTGCGCTGAGTGTCATCCGTGGTACCCACACTCAGCGTAAGCAGCTCCTGCAGCCGCTTGTCATCCACATGGGACTTGTTGCTGTCACTACCGTAGGAGGTAACGCGTGCGATATCGCCGCCGTGAGGGTTGAATGAAATGGAAGTGATGAGAGATTCATGGTCGCCGGTCTCCCACTTGCAGGAGGCATTGAGACCGGAGGCGTCCATTTCATTGATTATTACGTTCAGACCCACAGCTTTGCACTGGGACTGGATGACTTGGGCCATCAGCTTGTTCTGAGCGGTGCTCACGTTGATAGTGATGGTAGGATCGGGAAGCAAGGCCACATATTCCTTTGCTTTTTCGGGATTGTAACTGATATCCTTCTCAAAAGCGTCAAAGTATCCGTAGCCACTCCAGTTGAAGAAGGATACCGCTGGAGCCGCAGCGCTGTCGCCAATGGCGGCGATAATCTCGTCCCGGTTGATAGCGTAGGCAAGGGCCATACGCATGTTCAGGTCATTTCCGGGAGCTTTGCTGGTATTGATGGACATATAAACGAGCTCAGAAGAGGGGTAAGCCGCCACGACGATATTGGGATCTTCCTGAGCGTAGGGAATCTCAGAGTTGCTCACCTTCAGGATGATATCGACTTCCTTGTTCTGCAGAGCAATCAAACGGGCGGAGGCTTCCGTGATGAATCGGACCGTCATGGTCTTAGTCTTAGGCGCGCCGCCCCAGTAATCCTCGTTCGCCACCAGCTCGATTCGATCGCCGCTGATGACTTCCTTTATGATCCAGGTACCCGTTCCAATATAGGCGCCGGTTTCCGGATCCTTCGTGCAGGCCGTTTTGCTGGTCATGGCGGCTACGTTGTGGGCAAGGGTGGCGATGAAGTCTACGTTCGGATTCTTACAGAATACTTTGATGTTGTAATCGTCCACTATCTCACTGTGATCATAATAATCCGTCACGGTGGCATTGGTGGCTCGATCCAGCATAAAAGCCACGTCTTCCGATGTGAAAGGGCTACCGTCGTGGAACTTCACGCCTTCGCGAAGTTTCAGGTCCAGCTCGGTGGGGGTTACCCATTCCCAGGACTCTGCAAGCTCTGGCTGATAAGTGCCGGAGGCGGAATCATAGCGGATCAGACGGTCGTGGGTCAGGTAGAAGAAGATGTTGCAGACGCGGCTGTTGAATTTCTGCGGATCGATCGTTGTGATGGCCGTATCTAGAGCGATGGTGATATGCTCCTTATACTTTTCGGCATTCGTTGTTTCCACTGTCGTCGTGGACAGTTCTACCGGCGCCGCTGTGACGCTGGGCTGCTGTTCAGATGTCGTAGGGGCTGTGGTGCTCTCATTCTTCTTGCAAGCGATGCAACTCATCACAAGAAGCAACACGATCAATAACGATAGGGTCCTTTTCATGCTTTTTTCCTCCTGTGTTTATTTATTCGCAATACCCATCCGCGTCACGCCTCTGAATATGCTAATATGAGCTTTTCCACCAATTCTCCAGATCGGATCAGATCCTTAATGTAAACCTCTTCCTGGTTGCTATGATTAAAAAAGTATCCAGTCGCCACACCGACACAACTGATCCCGTGGGCATTAAAATGGTTGGCGTCCATGCCGCCTCCGCCGCCTTCGATCCGAGGCTGTATCCCCATGCTCTCCAGTTCTTTTACCAAGACGGATATCGTCTGGTCTTCCGGGGACACGCAAAAGCCATCGAAACACTCCTTTACGGTGACGGAATATGTCGCGGCTGTATTCTCCAGGGTGACACGAAAATGCTCCTTGACATAGGATACATACTTGTCCAGTCGATCTTTGCTTCGACTCCTGGCCTCACCGCACAGCTGAACATGGTCGCAGACTATATTGGTGACGACCTGCTCCCGATCAACCATGTTCCCCGCTTGGATAATGGCCCAGTTCGCCGTAGTCTGTTCGTCTATCCTGCCGTCCACTATGTCATGGAGGCATTTTGCAGCATAGATCACAGCGTTGACGCCTGCTTCGGGCTCGTTACCAGCGTGTGCTTTTTTTCCGAAAATATCCACGAAAAACTGCACTTTATAGGGTGCTGCATGAATGATCCTGCCAAGATGGCCAGGGGAATCGAAACAATACCCGTTGCGGGCAGTTATACAGCTATAGTCCAGATTTTTGCCGCCCTGAGCCAGCCGTTCCTCGTTCACCGTGAAGACGATCTCCACATCCCCATGGGACTTGTCACTGCGCACCGCGCGCCGCAGACCGTCCAGGATTGCCACGATCCCACTCACGTCGTCTGCGGCAAGTATGGTGTTGCCGTCGGAGGTGATTCTGTCCTCCAGGAACCGGCAGACGATACCGTCGCCATTGGGAACTCGGTCCATGTGGCTAGAGAATAGCACCGGTTTGCCGCCTGTGCCTTTCAGTCTCCCAATAACATTTCCGGCTGTTCCGCCGAGTTTGTTCCCGGCGTCATCCTCATGCACTTGGCAACCTATGTCCGTCAGTTTCCGCTTTAGTGTATCTGCCATATGACGCTCGTTGCCCGTAGGAGAGGATATCCCCACAAGCTCAACAAATTCATCCAGGATCGTCATGCCGCTTCGTTCTCCTTTTAGTTCATCACCTTTCAAATTTGTCGATCAACCCCAGCAATTCTGCCACTGAGGCTCCTCCGATGAGCAGAGGCCGCATCTCGTCCTCCCGTTGCTTCTTTTTCCGGGCGGCGATCAGTATAGTTTCCGCTTCCTCCTTCGGTATCACGATCACACCGTCGCAGTCGCCAACGATTACATCACCAGCCTGGACTGTCACGCCGCCGCAGAATATTGACTCGTTAATCGCTCCAACGACACTTTTCGTGGTACCCTTGGGGCTGGTACCCCTGGCGAATACTGGAAATCCCATTTCTATTAATTCATTCTTATCTCGACAGGTCCCGTCGATTACTACGCCCTTGATCCCCCTGGCTCGGCAATTCAAGGCCAGCATCTCCCCGAAGACCCCGGCGTAGCTGTAACCGCCGCAATTGATGACGAGGACATCTCCCGGCTCTGAGGAGAGCACAGCTCTGTGTATTGCCAGGTTGTCCCCAGGTGCACATAGAACCGTCCGCGCCTTTCCACACAGGGTCATGTGCCGATCCAGGGGTAGGACTTCGTGATCCATCACGCCTCGTCCCCCGCAAGCATCGCTGATGTTACCGGTAGGTATGCCCACAAAATCAGAATATATGCCCATGCGAAGTGCCTCCTTCATTGCAGCGCTGTCCGTATCCGCTTTGCCGCTTCTATAAGATCTGGCATAGCCGTTGCCAGGGAGGCCCGGACGCAACTGCAAGTGTTCTCCCCGTAGGCAATGCCAGGGACTACCACCACTCCCGCCTTCTGCAGTAAGAAAGCGGCTATTTCACTGGAGTTCATCTCATCCTTTTCAATTCGCATCCAGGCATAAAACGCTCCCTCCGCTCTACGCAGGGTCACGCCGGGTATTCCCTGCATGGCCTTATACCAATAGTCTCTGCGCTCCAGATAGCTTCTGCGCATCCGCTCCGTCTCTTCTGGATGGTCTAAAGCGGTCAGTGCCGCGATCTGAGAAAACTCGCTAATGCAGGTCATGGTGTGCTGATAGATTCTGTATGCCATATCAATCACTTCCCCGGGACCAGCGATATATCCCACGCGCCAGCCTGTCATGGCGGCGAATTTGGAAAATCCGTTGGCTACAATCACACGGCCCTCCAATTCAGGATAGCTGCCCAGACTGATATGTTCCCTTCCGTCAAAGATAATCTTTTCATAGACCTCATCGGCAATCACGAACAAATCGTGCCGTCGGGCAAAGGCTGAGAGGATCGACGCTTCCTCCCCGGAAAGCACGCGGCCTGTGGGATTGTTGGGCGTGTTTATGATGATGATGCGGGTCCGGGAAGAAACATACTTTTCCAAAAGCTTTTCGCTGATCCGATATTCGTCGTCAAAGGACAAAGGAACTGATATCGGCACGCCGCCTGCCAGCCTGACCATGGCGTCATAACTCACCCAAGATGGGGTCGGGATTAACACCTCGTCCCCGGGATTTAGAAGTGCTTCAAGGGCAACGCAGATGGCATATTTGCACCCGGGCGTCACCAGAACGTCTCTGCAGAGGATGTGGTTCTCCGTCTCCAGCTTCTCCGCGATCTTTTCCCGAAGAGCAGGGATACCTCTACCGGTGGTATAATGGGTCCGCCCCGCCAACATGGCTTGGATGGCCGCGCTTTCCACTGGTTCCGGCGTGTTGAAATCAGGTTCACCGCCGGCTAAGCTGATCACATCGATCCCTTGCGCCTTCATGGAACGAGCTTTGTCCATCAACGCGATTGAGGCGGACGACTCGATGCTGAGCAGTCTTTTATTGAATGCTACTTTGCTCATGGCTTGCTTCCTTTCCCGCTTATCGTTTTTCAGGTTGCTTCTCGTTTGCAGGCCGCTACAGCGCAACAGTCTTATCCTTTTATGAATACAGTATACTGCCTCTCAAATAAAAAGTAAAAACAATATTATATATTTATAACATTATTGCGGCTTATATAATTCAACGATTCTTGACATCTTTCCGCAGAAAGAATTATAATATGATAACGATTTATCAGGTTAAGTTATCTTCCAAAGGAGTTTCCAGAATGAACGTCGATAATATGCGCACTTTTTTACAAGTGGCGTACTGTCACAGCATCACTCAGGCTGCCAACAACCTGTTTGTATCCCAGCCTACGGTGAGCATGCGGATCCAACAGTTGGAGTCCGAGCTGCGCACGAATCTGATCATCCGCAAAAAGGGAATGCGGAATGTAGAACTGACGCCGGAGGGCACTGCGTTCATTTCCATTGCGGAGCATTGGCTTTCCCTGGAGACGGAGACCGCGCAGTTTCGGGATCATCGGATCAATCTGCCGCTGACCATCGCCTGCCCAGACAGCCTGAATGTCTATGTTCTGAACCGCTTTTTCCGTTCCCTGTCTGAGAGCTTCCCCACGCTTCGCCTGAGCATCCACACCCACCAATCGCCGGAGATCTTTTCTTTGGTTTCCTCCCGTAAAGTTGACGTGGGCTTTGTATTCCTCCTGTCCCATTACCCCAATATCATTTGCAGCCCGATCTATTCTGAGGCCATGGTCCTGCTCTGTTCATCCAACGGTACATGGCCGAATCGACCTATCCGTCCCGAGGAGCTGGATCCGGCCAGTGAACTGTTCTTACCCTGGAGCCAGGACGTGCACTTGTGGCACGACAAGTTGTGGAACCCGCAGATTATGCCCTTCGTGACAGTGGATATGGCTTCCCTCATTGCTATGTATATGGATAGGCCGAACAGCTGGGCGATATGTCCTATCTCTGTTGCGAACAACTTTATTCAGAACAAATATCCCGTAAAAATCCATCCCATCACCACGCCCATTCCGGATCGCGTCTGTTATATGCTTACGAATCGTCCTTCTCATGAAACTGAGCAGCCAACAATCAAAATGTTTCGCCAGGAACTCATTCGGTTTCTTTCATCCGTCGATGGATTTCGCGTCCTTATTTCAGAGCAGGGACAGAAATAAAGCCGCATTATTGCAAGAATGAGTGGAGCGTAAGAAACGGGTTTGATATCCATATTCGGCTAAAACGAATTAAATACGGAATTATAAGCATACATACAAGCTGTTTGAGAAAGGTGACACCTAGAACGAATAAAAAATGGAGAATAGCATATGGTACGTATTGCTTTGTTCCAATTCGGTTATGAAACTAATACATTTAGTGCCGGTCGTATGGAACTTGAAGATTTAGCTAAATCTGGTTGGACTGCTGCTGATGATATCGAGAAAGCTATAGCTGGAAGACGTTCGCCATTAAGCGGGATTCTGGTCGGTCTAAAAGATGCTGGGGCAATACCGGTTCCAATTGATTCCATCTGTCATTATAATGCCGGTCCTACATTGAGTCGTTCGTGCGTTGAGTTGGCAATGGATCATATCTGTAGTCTATTAGCTGCCAAGATTGATGAGTACGATTCAATCTGTGCTGCCCTACATGGTGCAGGTTGTGCGGATTTTTATGAAGATGCCGACAGTTATTTCTTGCGTCGCATTCGAGAGGTTGTGGGAGATAAACCCATCATGGCCAGCTTGGATCTCCATGGCAATATCACTGATGAAATGGTATCCCTAGCGGACGGCTTGTTTGGAATCAAGACAAATCCTCATTTGGATTTCTATGAAGCAGGTTATCTTGCAGCAACCACGTTGGTAGCAACACTAGAAGGAAGAAGAAGGCCCAAGATGGCCCTCAAACGGCTTCCCATGCTAGTCCCCCTTTCAGCGGGATCCACTCTGGACGGAGACGGAGTAGGAGCCGAAATAAAGAATTATGTAGCTGAATATGTTCAGAAGCATGACCTGATTGACGCAACCTTCTTTCATGGCTTTGCATCTACGGATTCTGCTTGTACAAGTGCGTCTGTTCTTGTAGTGGCTGATGGATACACACCTGAAAAGGAAGCTGATGAGATTGCTCGTCAGATCTGGGATATGCGTGATGGGTTCCTAAAGCCAAACTACTCTGCTTCCGAGGCCATTGATGCTGCCTTGGCTGCAGTTAAGAAAGGTTATGTGGTTATCAATGAAGGTTCTGATAACCCTGGTGCTGGTTGCCCAGGCGATGGTACCCATTTGTTACGCGAAATGATTCGCCGCAACGTACCTCGTTGCATCATGGGCCCAATTCTGGATCCTGTAGCAGCAGCAGAGTGCCATCGTCATAAGATTGGTGATTTCTTCCAGCTGGAAGTAGGCGGTCATTCGCAGACCATTTATGGGGAACCCTTGCATATAGAGGTAGAACTGTTGGCCATAGCTGATGGGGATTATATCACAACTTCACCAGTAAACAAAGGCACTCTAATACACTATGGACCCACCGCGCGCCTTCGTTGCGGGGAGGTGGAATTTATAGTGGTTAGTACTCGCCGCCAGGTATATGATGATGGACCTTACCTGATAACAGGTGCCCATATGAGTGATTATTCCATTGTTGGATTGAAATCCAGCAATCATTTTCGTGCTTACTTTATAGATACGGCTGATGCGATCATTGGTGCGGAAACACCTAGTATGTCTCCCGGAGATTTGACCCGACTTGACTATCATAAGATTTTACGACCTATTTTCCCGCTTGATGAAGGCGTGGAGTATACGGGCCTGTGGCCTTGACGGATAAGAATGCAATCAAGCCTCAAATGGAGGGAAATTGCATTTGGGTAACAACCGATCTCCTGAGCAATAACAAGGCCGCTTTTCGCGGCACCGTGTTATATCTTCTGTTTGACGCTTACAATTGATCCATTATCGTTCCAGATAAATTGACCCTTCTACTCTGGTAATCCGGATATTTGACAATCGCATATAATAATCTACATTACCAATAACAATGACCGTTTCGATGGCGCTGTCGTCAATCTTGTCGATCTGTGCCAGCCGATGCAGTTTCTGCGCTTGCGAGAGCGAAGGCGAGATCTGATCCCGGTCCATGATCTCCTGAACAATTTCCTGGTCGGCTTCATCCAGATAACGGCATCGATAAACGGCATTTTTAACGGTCTCCGAAATAATATATTTTGTGCTTATGGACTAACATAGAATGATAGGGTTCCTCCGCGGATCGAGATAACGACAGAGGAAAACGCTAGGAAATGATAAACTACAAACGACGAATAAATGGGCTGAAACAGATGTGTTATAAAAAAAGTGCAGTAAAATTCAGTAAAATGATGGTATATGGCCAAATAGCAGCCTTCTACTTCGCTGCATATCATTGCTCTTATGCGCTCAGACCACTAGGTAGTATTCCTTTTGGACAGTAAAAGTGCAGTAGGATATGTGGAAAGCAAAAAAGGTCCGAAAACGCAATGTTTTCGGACCTTTTTGGCGTCCCCGGCGCGATTCGAACGCGCGGCGTTCCGCTTAGGAGCCTAAGCTGATTGCAACTAATAATGCTAGAGATTATCGAAAAAATCCCTGAAACAGGCTCTTTTTCGAGGTCCACTGATGCCATGAATGCCATAAGAGTCATGAAAGGACACAAAAATGTGGTCATCATGTTGTCAAAAGTTGTTTCAGCAACTATACAGAAAGAAGGGACTGTGAAAACAGTCACGGTCCCTTCGTTAAGGCAGGAAGCGAATTATTTTTTCGGTTCTTCCCGGAAACCGGTCGAAGATAAAGGATCGGAAGCAGGCAAGTGCAGATTATAGATTAAGCGGTATGCTTTTTGCAATAATACCCTATCAGATTTTCTTTCCGCCAAGGGCGATCTCTGCTTCCTCGCGGCTGATTTCGCAGGCGTTGGCTTTGGCCATGATCTGCGCATCCTTGGTTCTTAATCGATAGCCGATGAGTAAAAGCGCGATGGATGCGGCAACGCCGATGAGAGGAATCAGGGTATTCATATACCAAACGCCTCTTAGAGTCCCAGATGTCTGCGCAGCACCGCTGCCGGATTGGAAGCCAATGAAGCCAAGTAACAGCATACCTATGGCAGTGGAAATAGCGCTGGTGAATTTAGCAGTAAAGGTCTGCACAGAAAAAGCAACGCCCTGATTGCGCTGGCCGGTCGCATAGTGGCCGTATTCCGCGCAGTCAGCAATGAACATAGCTCCCGTAACGGCGCCTGCGCTTCCGAAAAGCGTTTTGATCGCGCACATCGTAAGGTAGAGAGGAATATTCTCGTAGCCTGTGTAAAAAATTATGATACCGAAGATGATGTTGGAAACGCAAGAAGCGATGTAAACCCAGAACTTGTCGAACTTCTTCAAAAGCAATTTCGTCAGAAGGATGGAGAGGAATGCCGGCGGAACGGCTAAAATGGCCATGTAGGTGATGTAGTCCTCGCTGCCTAACAGATAGATTGCCACGTAGTTGCCGGCGGTTCCGCTTGTCGCAGTCAGCGAAGCAACGATAGAGGCAAGGCTGATAATGAGCAGGGGCTTATTCTTGACCAGATAGCGGCCCATCTCCTTGAAGGACGGCTCTTTCTCGGGTGCGCTGGTGTAGCGTTCCTGCGCCTTAAAGCCGACAGGAAGCATGGTCGCCAAGGAAATGATCGACATGATAACGGCCGTCGGTCCCCAGCCGATCCTGGGATAAAGCATCGGCACAAAGAGAACGATCAGAACACCGATATAGCCGAAGACGGTCTTCTTAATGAAGAGTCCGTCACGCTCCTTGACATTATCCGTCATACAGGTAGCAAGAGCGTGGATCGGCACGTCACAGATCGTATACGCCAGATCCCACAGCATGTAGCCGATGAGCAGCCATATGATCTTCGCAGTGTTACCGAATGAATCCGGCATGATGAATACGAAGATGGTGGTGAGTGGAATCAGGACGGTGGAGATGCGTACCCAGGAAAGGTACTTATGTTTGAAGATCTGTTTTTTGTCGATAAAGATTGCGAACAAAGGGTCATTGACCGCATCCCAAACTTTTGCGACTAACAGAATGGCGGAGATGACGAAGGCGGCGATGCCGGATTCGGTCATAAACAGCGAGATGTAGCTGGAGACCATGCCGTACATGATCAGCTGACCGATGAAATAGAAGCCGAAGGTGAATTTCTCGCCTTTCGGGATACGGGCGACGACTTCTTCGGTTGCGCCGGTTTCCGTCGCTTGCTTGGTTTTCTCGAGGTTTTCTTCCATATCGTTTCCCCTTACATAAATAGTTTGCACAGGATATAGGTGAGCCAGTTCTTGCCTGACCAGAAAATGGAGCGACGTAGTTTTCTTTCCTCGCGGGCGGTGAGATAGGTTTCGATATCTGCCATATTCTGTATGGTCAGAGTGCTCGCAACTGAGTCGATCGAAACTGAATCATCCGCATCGGCTGTAAAGACGGCGGTTGCTCCGGGTAGGATGGTGATGTAGTTATCGTCCCAAGCGGAAGCCAGCGCATCACTGTCAACGAAGACATAACGGGCGTAGCAATCGGATGTGATACGTACAACGGCTTTGCCGTTTTCTTTTGTGACATTAACAGTGAATGTAGGTTTAGGCAGCCTAGCTTCTTTGTCGGGTACGAGCAGATAAGACTTTTCATCCACGATGCACTCGTTGTTCTTCAGCACCACATTGATAAAGCAGTCTTTGATATCGATTCCTTTCAGATCCTTTATGAAGTTCACATTAACTGCCTTTACAGATGCGACGGCGCCAACGCTTAGATTGCGTGCTCCTTCCGCAATTTTTTTTCCGTAGAAATCGAAGACGGTCCATTCCAGTATCAGATCAAAGGAATGGTTGAACTCATTGATGACATAGAGGTCGATGTCGCTCTTGTGGTAGTCGTTGGAGACCATCAGCATCTTGTTGAACAATCCGGAATGGTAGAGAACGGCCTTTTTCTGCTTATTGTAATCCACTGCAGCCCAGGAGGCAACCGGCCAGCAGTCGTTCAGCTGCCAGTAGAGAGCTCCGTTCTGGTGGCCGATATTGCGCTTCCAGCACTCCGTCGCGTATCGAACAGTATCAGACTGCACGATCTGGGAGAGATAAACGAAATCCTCAAATTTTTTGGGTTCCTTATATTTGGCGAGTAGGTAATAATCCATCTTCTCGTTGCCGCTGCCATTTTTCTGGTGAAGCAGCATTACGGGGTCCAAAAGCTTGATTTCGCCCTCGGGATGGAAGGAGCGAATCGTTTTCATAACAGGCATGGATTCCATACCGAATTCACTACAGAAACGCGTGTTGTAATGAGCAAAATCTTCGATGGGAAACATGCCATGCCAGATGGACCAAAGATGCGTATCGCCCTTGACCTTGCCTATCCTATTGCCGGACTTAACCTTATACCGGCCGCTTCCCGGCGAACCCGGCCAATAGGGCGTTACTTGATCAAATTCCTTGACCATATCACGCAGTTCAAAATGGTAGAAGTGAATGTTGGTCTCCGCAAGCTCTCCGGCGCTCCTTCGAACAAAGCCCATAGCCGCTTCGCACTCATTGTTGGCGCACCAGATGGCTAAGGACGCACGATGGCGCAAGCGCCTTACGTTATCTTTGATTTCTAAATGAATGTTCTCAACGAATTCGGGTTGATCGAAAGGATAGATATTGCAGGCAAAAAGGCAATCCTGCCAGACCAGGATGCCCATTTCATCACAGGCATCATAAAAATTCTCGTCTTCGAAATACCCTCCGCCCCATACGCGAATCATGTTCATGTTGGCCTTTTGACATTCCCGTATGTACCAGTAGTAATCTTCCCGGGTCGTACGCTGAATAAAGGAATCGGCGGGAATCCAGTCGCCGCCTTTGCTGAAAATCGGAACGCCGTTGACGACAAAGCGGAACTGTTCGCCCCAATCATCGGGTTTAGTATCAAGCTCGATGGTGCGAAGGCCGATGCGCTTGCATATGCGGTCCTGTTCGGTTTCTCCGGTCTTCAGAAAGGCCTCCACGCTATAGAGCGGCTGATCACCTAAACCGTTGCACCACCACAGTTCGGGATTCTCCACAAGAACGGTCTTTTTGAAACTCCTGCCTTGCTTCTCCAAGACATAGTTAGAGGCGCTCCCGTTCGGTGCCGTGAGCGTGACCTCGCAGAAGGTCGCCTCCGTTATTTCAAGCGGTATAACTTCAAAGGAAAGGCTCACGCCTCCGTCCTTATGAATCTGTTCGATACGAATATCGTCGATTCTGTTATCATAGGCTTCGAAGCCGATAGAACGCATTACTCCTGCCGGCGCAAGCTGCGGGCCCCAGTCCCAGGAAAAATGGCAGGGAGTTTTTCGGATGTGACCAACGAGTGGGAATGGGATACCCTTTTCAAGAATCGGGTGCGCCGCCTGACGTTCCTTCATGACCTCATAAGGATCTCGAATTTCAAGGCGGATGCAGTTATCACCCGCCTGCAAAAGAGGTTTCGCGTCAAAACGGTAGGTGCGGTTGATGTTTTCTGCATGTCCCAAAAGCTGGTCGTTCAGATAGATATCCATCACGGTATCAAGCCCGTCGCCAACAAAATCTACTTGCTTGTAAGCAATCGTTTCTGCCTGAATGATGAAGGCCCGGGAATAGGTGTAATCATGGTGGGCAAGCTCGGTAGCTTTGGTCTCGTTTTCGCCGTAGAAAGGATCCTCCATCCCGTTTCTCATATAATCAAGATAGGTACAGCCGGGCAGAACGCCAGGGATCGGCTCTCCCCCATCCTGCGAAAGAAACCAGTCACCCTTCAGATCAACTTTTCGCATAAAAACCTCCATATCGCAGAATCAAGCAGATTTGATTATTGTATATCATAGCTCTACGATGTAAAATATCATAGATGTATGTTTTATATCATAGAGGTGAACATATGTTTGAAAGAGCAAATGAATACGTTAACAACGTAAAACGAAGCGGTTTTACACATCACAAGTATGAGATAGAGCAAAACCCTGCCGCTATTTTTGATGTCAGTCCGGAAGTGGTGGAATCCTGGATTCATACAGAAGTGCTTTCAAAAAAGATCATGTTTCCCTATGCGGAAATACTCGGTCCAAACACGCTTCGCGGCATGAAAAATTGTGTCATTACTTTTCTGGTGACCTTTTCACGTGCCGCGATTCGAAGAGGCGTGGACTACGAGACTGCTCTTTGCCTGAGTGACTTCTATATCAATGAGTTGGAGGCTTGCATGAATGAGAACGAGGTGGCTGCGGTAAGCGCCGATCTTTTGCGTCATTACTATCTTTTAGCCAACCAAAAGAAGAAAACAAAGCATTCCTATCATGTTTCGAATGCAATTGTTTATATCAGACAGAACATCTTCAATCCCCTTTCCGTAACGGAAATAGCGAAAAATGAAGGTCTTGAGAAGCATTATTTTTCCACGCTTTTCAAAAACGAAACCGGTCAATCGCCATCTGCCTTTATTCTGACTGAGAAGCTTAAGCAATCCGAGGAAATGCTGAAGGATCGCAAAAAAAGTGTTACCGAAATAGCATACACCTTGTGCTTTTGCAGCGCCTCTCATTTTTGTCGCGCTTTCCGAGAGCACATTGGCATGACACCATTGGAATACCGCAAAAAGTATTACTCCCAATTCTGATAAAGACGGGAACGAAAGCCTCATTCAGTACGGGGATTCGTATTAGAATATCTATGCCGGATCCAGGGCTGCAATATTGACGCATAACTACACTCGGAACTATCCGGGTGTTTTTATTATTCCGCTAAATGCGCTTGCATTGTTCCGCCAAAAAGCAATGTTCCGATTCAATAAGAACCGCATTGTTCCGTTAAATCGCAATATGTTATTCCGATAGTCTTGATATTATTCCGATAAAACGGTATAATAAAGCATCAAATTGGAGGTGGGAGCTTATGTATATGACAGTAAAAGAAGCG
>JAEEGL011353475.1_pt1 | contig 29172 bp, 23 predicted proteins | sample 9134231 | NCBI WGS metagenome assembly JAEEGL01 (sample SAMN16246548, study PRJNA631951) | gut metagenome | biome: gut microbiome; feature: rumen; material: fiber-attached | host: Bos | place: Iran: Karaj | collected 2018-10 | reverse complement strand
GATGGTTTCCTGGTTCAGGAGCCGGTTTGGTCCGGTAGCCGCTGTGATTCATTCCCGGCTCAGCCCCGGCGAGCGCTTTGATGAATGGCGTCGGATCAGGCGGGGAGACGCACGGGTGATTATCGGCGCAAGAAGCGCTGTTTTTTCACCGGCAAGGGATCTCGGACTGATCGTTGTCGACGAGGAACATGAAAGCACCTATCTGAACGATCATCATCCGCAGTATGATGCCCGGGAAGTTGCCCGCAAACGGTGCGACAGGGAGAATGCGACGCTTGTGCTGGCAAGCGCCACACCCAGTATCCTCAGTTTCGCCAGAGCGAGACGGGGCGATTATATGCTGCTGGAAATGCCGCGGCGTGTAATGAACCGGCCGCTGCCGGAAGTTGAGATCATCGATATGCGGGAGGAACTTGAAAACGGAAACCGCACAGTACTCAGCGGAGCCCTGCGAAAAGCGCTGAAAGATTGTTCCGCCCGGGGTGAACAGGCCATGCTGCTGATGAACCGACGGGGATACAACTCGTTTGTCAGCTGCCGGACATGCGGCTATGTGGTGAAATGCCCGAACTGCGATATCAGTATGACATACCATATGGCCAGTACGGACGGCCTGCTGCGGTGCCACTATTGCGGACAGATGATGAAACCGCCGGCAATATGTCCCGAATGCGGCGGGAAGTATATCCGGTATTTCGGGGCGGGAACCCAGAAGGTGGAGGAAGAGGTCCATAAGCTGCTGCCGGGAGTGACAACCGTCAGGATGGACTACGACACAACAGGAGGCAAAGACGGGCACGGCAGGATCCTGGAGGAATTCCGCAGCGGAAGGGCACGCGTATTGATCGGTACCCAGATGATTGCCAAGGGACTGGATTTTCCCAAGGTAACGCTTGTCGGCGTGGTTGCGGCAGATATGACGCTGAACCTTCCGGACTACCGGAGCCGCGAAAGAACTTTCCAGCTGCTGACCCAGGTGGCGGGAAGAGCGGGGCGCGGCGAAAGACCGGGACGGGTTATTATACAGACCTACAAGCCGGAAGATCCTGTGATCGGATACGCCGCCGGGCAGGATTACAGATCTTTCTTTGAAGATGAGTTCCGCAGGCGCAGGCACGGTTTATATCCGCCCTTTACGCTGCTTGTCAGATTCCTGACTGAAAGTGTTTCCGAAGATGCAGCGTTGGCTGCGGCGAACCGGATTGAACAGGGGACACGGAAAATGCTGGAAGCGCATCCGGAATGGCAGAAAAAGCTGCTGCTGATTTCAAACGACGCACCGAGCGTCAAAGTGCTGCGGGGAAAAAACCGCAGGCACGTGCTGATGAAGCTTCTTGTCAGCCGGGAAGCTGACGAGATGATTGCGGCAATGAATGAACTGTCAAGGGAAGAATATGAAAACGCTGAAGTCTGGTTCGAGGTAAATCCGACAACCATGATGTGAGGAAAGAATATCAGGTGTAAAATCGTTCAGTTTACAGAAAAAGCATGTAAGGAAAGGCAGAGAGAAAATGGCGATTCGGAAAATTGTTACCCTGGGAGATGACGCACTGAGAAAGCATTGCAAGCCACAGGAGAAATTTGACAAACGGCTTGCAACGCTCCTGAAGGATATGGCTGACACGATGTACAAGGCTGAAGGCGTCGGCCTTGCTGCCCCGCAGGTGGGTATCCTGCGCAGAATTGCCGTGGTGGACGTTACAGAAGACCACAGCGGGCTGCTGGAAATGGTCAATCCTGAGATTGTTGAGCGGGAAGGCGAGCAGACGGGACGGGAAGGCTGTCTGAGCGTACCGGGAAGACAGGGTGTTGTGACTCGTCCTATGAAGATCAAGGCCCGTTTCCAGGACAAAAACGGGGACAGCTATGAACTGGAAACCGAGGGGTTTGAGGCAAGGGCGATCTGCCATGAACTCGATCATCTGGACGGAACACTTTATATTGACGTCATGGATCGTGAACTGACAGAAGAGGAAATTCAGGGACATATTCCGGAGGATGGCGAACAGTGAGAATTATTTTTATGGGCACGCCGGAGTTTGCTGTGGAGCCACTGAAGGCTCTGATCCGGGAAGGATATGAGATTGCCGGTGTGTTTACGCAGCCCGACCGCCCGAAGGGGCGCGGCAAAAAGACTGTTCCGGGGCCTGTAAAGATTGCTGCAGAGGAAGCAGGCATTCCGGTATTTCAGCCTGAACGAATCCGGAAAACAGGCGTGGAAGATCTGAAGAACCTGAAGCCGGACCTCTGCGTGACAGCTGCATTTGGCCAGATTCTGAGCCAGGAGATTCTGGATATTCCGCCCCTGGGCAATATTAATGTACATGCATCCCTGCTTCCGAAACACCGGGGAGCCGCACCGATTGCCTATGCCATCATGAACGGTGACAGACTGGCAGGCGTGACGACCATGTTCATGGACGCCGGGATCGATACAGGCGATATGCTGCTTCAGGAGAACACAGAGATCAGAGAGAGCGAAACCTGTGGGGAGTTGACTGAACGGCTGAGCCGGATCGGAGCGGATCTTCTGATCCGCACAGTCCGCCAGCTGGAGGCAGGGACACTGGTAAGATATCCACAGAATCATGAAGAGATGACCTACGATCCCATGCTGGAAAAGACGATGGGGATTGCCGATTTTGCAGAGGATCACAATCTGGTCCGCGGAAGAATAAACGGACTGAATCCCTGGCCCTGTGTCAGCGTACCGGTTCAGGGAGAAAGGCTGAAACTGCTCCGGGCTGTGAACTGTGAAGGAGCCGGTCAAGCCGGTACAGTGATCAAAGCGGATCCGAAAAACGGGCTGATCATTGCCTGTGGACAGGGAGCTGTAAGAATCCTGGAAGTGCAGGCACCCGGCGGAAAGCGCATGAGAGCTGAAGACTACCTGCGGGGTCACGGCATTCCGGAGGGGACAAATCTGAAAGAGGATATGCAATGAAGGAACAGAGAACCATGGAAGGGCTGGCAGCCAGAAGGATCGCACTGAAGGTTATCCGGAAAGTGACGGAAGACGGCGGTTACGCCGCATTGGCTCTGGACGCGGAATTGAAAGGATGCGGGCTCGGAAACGCAGACCGCAGACTTGTATCCAGGCTCGTATATGACACGCTGGATCATCTGATCTATCTGGACTGGGCTCTGGCACAGGTGATGGCGAAACCGGATACGGACATCAAGCTGATCAATATTCTGCGTCTCGGCGCATGTCAGATCCTGCTGGAAGACCGGATTCCGGAGAGCGCTGCAACCAATCTCTGTGTACAGCTGTGCGCAGAACTGGGCATGCCCGGACTGAAAGGGGTCTGTAACGGCATCCTGAGAAATCTGATCCGGAAAAAAGACGAACTTGTGATGCCTGACGCAGAAAAGGAACCGGATAAAGCCGCTTCGATCCGTTACAGCGTTCCGGAGTGGATCTGGAAAAGGCTGAAAGCTGATTACGGAGAGGAAGCAGAATCAATTCTTTCATACCGCAATCCGGAAGAAGGATGGACGCTGCGTCCGAATCTTACCCGGCTGGATGATGCCGAATTTGAGAAACTGCTGGGCAAAAAAATCTGGAAGAAAGAGAAAACAGAATTGCCTCATGCGTGGAAAATTACCGGAGCGATGGATATATCGCGGGATGCGGATTATCTGGCGGGTAATTATTCCATCCAGAGCGGCGGAAGCATGCTTGCCTGCCTTGCCTTGGGAGTGAAGCGGGGACAGCAGATCCTTGACTGCTGTGCCGCACCGGGCGGAAAAACATGCTATCTTGCCGAACTGATGGGCGGTACCGGAAGGATTCAGGCCTGGGATATACATGAACACAGGGTTGCGCTGATTGAAGCTCAGGCCAGAAGGCTGGGGCTTGAGAATATCCGTCCCATGGTGCGGGATGCATGCCGGCTTCGGGAAGATCTGACAGGCACAATGGATGCAGTATTGCTTGACGCACCATGTTCCGGACTGGGATTCATGGCCCAGAAACCGGACCTGAAACTGCGGGTAACGGAAGAAAGCGTAAAAGAGCTGACAGAACTGCAGGAACGGCTGCTGGATACAGTTTCCGCTTATGTGAAACCCGGCGGAACGCTGGTGTATTCCACATGTTCCATCCTGAAGGACGAGAACGAGCATCAGGCGGAACGTTTCCTGGAAAGACATCCTGAGTTTGAAAAGGCAGCCCTTCCCATGAGCGTTCCGGAAAAATACCGGAGCAGGTACAGCATGGGACTTCAGCTGCTGGAGCACAGGGACGGACTGGAAGGTTTCTACCTGATCAGAATGAGGAGAAAAGATGACTGAACTGACCGGTATGACCTGCGATGAAATAACTACGTGGGTCAAGGACCAGGGATATCCGGCATTCCGGGGAAAGCAGATTTTCCGGTGGATCCATCAGGGGACGGATTTTGAGGAAATGACCAATCTGCCTGCTGCCATGCGCGGGAAACTGCAGCAGGAAGCGGTTGCACAGCCTGTCAGTATCCGCCTGCAGCGTAAAAGTCCGCTGGACGGTACCGTGAAGTTTCTTTATGCACTGAAGGACGGAAACTGTGTGGAAGGCGTACTGATGAGGTATAAATACGGCGTCAGCCTGTGTATATCCACACAGGTTGGCTGCCGTATGGGATGCAGGTTCTGTGCCTCCACGCTGGAAGGCAGGGTCAGGGATCTCACCGCAGGAGAAATGCTGGGGGAGGTTCTTTGTGCGAACCGTTATCTGTCTCCGGAAGATATACGGGTCAGCCATGTTGTGCTGATGGGAAGCGGAGAACCGCTTGACAATTATGACAATGTCATCCGGTTCCTGAGACTTCTGCGGGAAGAAGAAGGGATACGGCTCAGTATTCGGAATGTATCGCTGTCTACCTGCGGGATTGTGCCGAAGATGTACCAGCTTGCCGAGGAAAATCTTCCGGTGACGCTCTGCGTATCCCTGCATGCGTCCAATGATGAGATCCGGAAAATGACCATGCCTGTTGCATATACATGGTCCATTCCTGAAATCCTGGAAGCGTGCAGGAATTATATCCGGAAAACCGGACGGCGGGTGATCTTTGAATATGCTCTTTCTGACGGCGTTAATGCAGGGGAAGAACAGGCAAAGGAACTTGCATCCATCCTGCGGGGAATGCAGTGCCACGTGAACCTGATTCCGCTGAACATCGTGGAAGAACGGGATATGAAAGGAATTTCCGAGGATAAGGTCAGGAGATTCCTGAAAATCCTTCAGGACAATAATATTTCCGCAACCCGCAGACGGGAAATGGGCGATGACATAGAAGGCGCATGCGGCCAGCTGCGCAGAAAGACAATAAACAGCTCAAAGGGAGAGTAAGGACAGATGCGCAAGTTCAACCTGAAAGGAACAGTTATTCAACGGATGCGGGGGATTGAAAGAGAAGAACCCAAAGCCATTGAAACCGAAAAAACGCAGATTGAAGAAACACCGGTGATGTCCGTTGACTTCTCCGAGGAACAGGGTGTGCTTTCCTGCGCCTGGCGCACAGACGTCGGCCGGCTGCGTAAAAACAATCAGGACGCAGTGATTCTTGGAAACGGACTGGCCGGGGTTGCGGACGGTATGGGAGGCCATAAAGGCGGTGAAATCGCATCTGCCGGCCTGCGGGACGGTTTGTTGCGCGAAACGAAGGACAGTAAACCGGGAAGGGCAAAGCTGGAAGAGGCCGTACAGAAAGTGAACCGGGAACTGTGGGAACAGCAGGAAGGTAATTCTTCCTTATCCGGAATGGGAACAACATTGACCGTTCTGTGGCCGACGAAGGAAGAAATGCTGATCGGACAGGTTGGCGACAGCAGGGCGTATTTATTCCGGGACGGTGTGCTGACACAAATCACCAATGATCATTCCATGGTAGCCGATATGGTTCGGAAAGGCGTACTTACTGAAGAACAGGCCGCCTGTCATCCGATGCGAAATTATATTACGCGGGCTGTGGGCACAGAGGCGAATATAGAACTCGACATGTACACACATGACCGCAGAAAAGGCGACCGTTGGCTTGTGTGTTCCGACGGGCTTCACGGTATGGTCAGCACGGAAGAACTGATCAGCCTGATGGCCGGGGAAAACCTGGAGGAAGCAGCAGAGGAACTGCTGCAGGCAGCCTTGAGGGGCGGCGGAAAGGATAATATCTCACTCGTGCTTATACAGGATGATACGGAATGTATTACCTGTGCGAAAAAACCGGCAGAGACAGATGAAGAGGAAAAAGCAGAACCATCAGCTGAAGGAGAAACCGCGGAGGAGGTGACTCCGCAGTGAAAGAAAAGATACTGGCAAACAGATACCGGCTTACAGAACAGATCGGCATGGGCGGTATGGCCATTGTATACCGTGCTGTGGACCTGAGAACCGGACACAACGTCGCAGTAAAGGTTCTGCGCCCGGAATATAACGAAGACAGTGAGTTCATCGGACGTTTCCAGCGTGAGGCGGAAGCGGCCAGCAAGATGACCCATCATAATATTGTAAATCTGCTGGATGTCGGTATGGATGGGGATAACCGATACCTGGTTATGGAATATGTTCAGGGAAAGACGCTGAAAAGCGTTATTCAGGAACGCGGCAAACTGAATCCTGCTCTTGCAGGCCAGATTGCAATCCGTATCCTGAGTGCTCTTGAGCATGCGCACCGAAACGGTATTGTGCACCGTGATATCAAACCGCAGAATATTCTGGTTCACGCAGACGGGCATATTAAAGTGGCAGACTTCGGTATTGCCCGTATCGCAAACAGCTCCACGCTGACCAAAGGCGATAACGTCATGGGGTCTGTTCACTATTTTTCACCTGAACAGGCACGCGGAGAAGGGGCCAATGCGACCAGCGATATCTATTCAACAGGAATTGTCCTTTATGAAATGCTGACTGGGCGGGTTCCTTATGACGGAGATAATCCTGTAGCGGTTGCCATGCAGCATCTGCATGCCACGCCTATTCCGATACAGAACCTGGCTCCCGACGTTCCTCCGGCCCTGGTGCGGGTCTGTATGAAAGCAATGGAAAAGAATCCGGCGCTGAGGTATCAGACCGCCAGAGATATGGCTGCGGACATCCGTCTGGCACTGGAGAACAGACCGGAAAGACAGGCGTTCCCGGTCAAGGAATTTGAGGTTCAGCAGCCGAAGCCCCAGATCAAGGACGAAAACATCAGAACCAATCCTGATACGGGAAGGAACCGCATCGGAAATGAAAAAAGACGGAAAACAAGGACCGCGGTGACAACGGTGCTTCTCGGACTTTTGCTGATTACAGGACTGTATTTCGGCATAACAGCAATATTCCGGAGGGTTGTGACCACAACAACGGTACCCTTTGTGATCGGTATGGACGTGAGGGAGGCTGAAGAAATCCTCACAAGGGAAGGGCTTACTTTTACTGAAATGTACTTCAGTAATAATGACGTAAAAGCCAATGTGGTTTTCAGGCAGAGCCCGGAGGAAAACGCCACAAAGCAAAAAGGCGACAATGTTATCCTGTCCGTATCCAGCGGCCCCTCCCAGGTGAATATGCCTGATCTGAGGGGAAGAAATGTGGAAGAAGCGATAACAATCCTTAAAGACATGAAGCTTGTTCCGACTATACAAAAGGCCATTAACGGAGATTATGAAGTTAACACGGTGGTTTCCCAGGAGCCGGCTGCCGGCGAGATAGTAAATAAGGAGACAGCGGTGAATCTGACAATCAGCGGCGGCAAGGTCACCGTGCCCAAACTGGCCTATATGACCCTTGCCGACGCTGAGGAACTGCTGAAGCAGACCGGGCTGCGGATAGGGTCCACGCTGAATATTGTGGATACGCGCAATGCCAAGGAACATGGAAAGGTGTCTTCACAGTCTCCTGCGGAAAATACCGATGCTATGTTGGATGATATCGTTTCAGTCAACGTTTTCCGTTATCTTACTGATTCATCCAGCAAGGAAATTACCATACAGCTAAAGGATGAAAACAGGGATATCAATGTCCGGGTAATGCTGCAGGCAGAAGGGTCAGACGTTGAATACGAAGTGTATCAGCATCTGTATCCTGCTGATCTGGAAAGGCAGCAGACGATTACGCTGAATCTGCCGGACGAAAGGACATATACCTGTACGGTTTACCAGGATGATGAACCCCAAGAACCTTTTGTAATCGAACGGTAAAAAAGATGAACAATAATGAAAACAATGAATCAAACAGGGCGGATATAACACTGAAGAAGGGTACACTGATCAGAGGAATCGGAAGCTTTTATACGGTTCGGGACAGCGCACATCAGGAATATACGCTCCGATGCAAGAAGAAATTCAGAAGGGATGGCATTTCGCCGCTGGTCGGTGACGAAGTGCTGTTTTCACCGGGTCAGGGAGAGGAACATGGATGGCTGGAGGAAATACTGCCGCGTAAAACGGAGTGCCTCAGGCCTCCTGTCGCAAACGTCACAAAGCTTGTGATCATGACAGCGCCGGTTCCTGAACCGGATCTGCTGCTTGTGGACCGGCAGATATCCAGGGCTTATGCCCAGGGGATGGATATCCTGCTTGTCGTCAACAAATGTGACCTGAATCCGGATACAGCGGAACAGATGAAAAAAGAGTACAATCCAGCCGGAATACAGGTGATTCCCATAAGTGCAAAAACCGGAAAAGGACTGGAGAAGCTCCGGAAAGCCCTGACGGGTTCTGCACTGTGCTGCTTTACGGGTCAAAGCGGCGCCGGAAAGAGTACCACGTTGAATGCGCTGCTGGATCTGGATCTGGAAACAGGAACGATCTCCAGAAAAATAGCCAGGGGAAAGAACACAACAAGGCATACGGAACTGATCGAGAAAAACGGCATCCGCGTAATGGATACAGCGGGATTTAATCTGCTGGAAGCAGAAAATGCACTGGATCCGGGAGAACTGAAGAACCGGTATCCTGAATTTGCTCCTTATGAAGGAAAATGCAGATTCAGGGAATGCCTGCATGACCGGGAACCGGGATGCGCAGTTACTGCTGCAGCGGAAAAGGGCGAAATCAGTTCTGGAAGACTGGAACGTTACAGAGAATTGCTTGCGGAGGCTAAAACAGTTTGGAGGGACAGATATGATTAAGATTGCACCCAGTATACTGGCTGCTGATCCGCTGAACCTTGAGAAAGACATAAGGGCAGCTGAAAAAGCCGGATGTGACTGGATTCATGTGGACATTATGGATGCTCATTTTGTTCCGAATCTTGCTTATTCTGTCGATACTGTCCGCAGACTGCGGGAAGTTACCGATCTGCCGCTGGATGTTCATCTGATGATGGATCATCCGGAAACGCTGCTGGATGCGTTCCTGGACGCGGGCGCTTCCTGTCTGACCATTCATGCGGAAATTGATGCGGATATCCCGGGAATGCTGACAAAAATCCGGAATCGCGGACGTATGGCCGGGATAGCCCTGAAACCGAATTCGGAGATTGAACTGATTCAGCCGTATATTGACATGACAGATCTTGTGCTGATGATGACGGTTGAACCCGGTTTTGGGGGACAGAAACTGGATGCGCGCGTCATCGGCAAGATACGGCTCCTGAGTGATTCCGGATATACCGGAGAAATAGAAGCAGATGGCGGGATCCGGGAAGATAATATTGAAATGCTGGCTGCCAATGGGCTTACCGTTGCTGTGATGGGAACCGCTCTTTTCCGCAACAGCGATATGGCGGCATGTATCGGAAGGCTGCACCGGATTCCTGCGGTGAAGCAGCAGGACAGGACGGCGGATGAATGACGATGAGCTTGCATGATACTATCGCTGCCATAGCCACAGCACCCGGAACAGGCGGCATCGGAATTATACGCATGAGCGGTCCGGATGCAGCGGCAATCCTGATGCGCGTTTTCAGACCGGCTGGAAAAAACCAGGATATTCCTGAATCACACAGACTGGTATACGGGAAACTGACTGACGGTGAACAGATCATCGATGAATGTATGGCTGTCATCATGAAGGCACCCAGGAGCTATACACGGGAAGACGTTGCTGAAATACAGCTGCATGGCGGCCGTTATGTGATCAACAAAGCCCTGGAACTGTGTCTGAAAGCCGGCGCAAGGCTGGCTGAAGCAGGTGAATTTACACGCAGGGCTTTTCTGAACGGACGTGTGGATCTGAGCCAGGCGGAATCTGTCATGGAAATGATATCTGCCCGTGGAGAACAGGAGCACAGGGCAGCTGTCAGACAGATGAACGGCGGTGCTTCCTCCTTTGTCAGGAAATTTTCAGATGAATTATACGGATTACAGGCAGGACTTGCTGCCTGTATAGACTATCCGGAAGAAATCTCTGATGAAGAAGGCGCAGGATCGCTGAGGGAAGGCCTGGAAAAGCTCATCGAAGGACTGGAGAAAGCGATGGATGAGCATGCCTCCCGGCTGATCTACCAGGGACTCCAGGTTGCCCTGATCGGACGACCGAATGTTGGAAAAAGCAGCCTCCTGAACGCTTTGCTGGGCGAAGACAGGGCGATTGTAACTAATATTCCTGGAACCACGAGGGATACCGTACACGGGGAAATGACGCTGAATGGATTCCGGGTTCAACTGACAGATACGGCAGGAATCCATGAAACCAATGATCCTGTAGAGAGGATCGGCGTGGCAAGAAGTGAAAAAGCCAGAAGGGAAGCGGATGCATCGCTGCTCATTCTGGATGGTTCGCAACCGCTTGACGCAGATGATGTGGAGCTGCTGAGAAATTTCAACGGAGAAGGCGCCGTTGTGATCAACAAGACGGATCTACGGCAGAAGATTACAGAGGCGGATATCCATGACATTCGCAAGGATATGACCTGTGTGACAGTATCAGCGCTTGATCAGGAGAGCTTGCAGCCGCTGCGGGATTTCCTGGCCGGATATGTCCAGGTGTCAGATCAGCAGGCTGTGACACAACCGAGACACCTGGATGCAATCAGACGGGCGGTCAGACATCTCAGAGATGCGGAAAAAACATTGGATTCCTTTACGCCCGACGTGGCAGCTACAGATCTGCAGGCAGCCCAGGCTGCATTGAGCGAGATTACCGGCGACAGCGCGGATGAAAAACTGCTGGACAAGGTTTTTTCACAATTCTGCGTCGGAAAATGAAAAGGACCGGAGGAAACCTCTATGAATGATTATCAGAAAGTAATCAGGGGTAGGGAAAGCCTGAAAAGACTTCCTGAATTATGTGAGAAGCTGGGTATCCAAAGGCCTCTTATTGTCGGTATGGAACCGCTGACCGGCACTCTTCTGAAGAAAAACCCCTGGCTGCTGTCAGCACCCGTATATACCGGATTTCATTCCAACCCGGACCTGAAAGACAGTCAAGAAGGAGCCGGCCTGTATGTTAAAGAGCACTGTGACGGGCTGATTTCTGTCGGAGGCGGATCCAGCATTGATACCGCTAAAGCTATCAAGGCCCGTCTGAATGCAAAAACCGAAGATGATGTGATCAGCGGCAGACTGGAAGGGACCGTCAGCTGCCCGCATATCGCTGTTCCGGGTACGGCAGGTACGGGTTCTGAAGCTACCCAGATTGCCGTGGCTTATGTCAATGGAAACAAGGTGAGCCTGAACCATCCATCACTCCGCCCGGACGGTGTGATACTGGATGCGTCGCTGCTGGACTCCCTGCCGCTTTATCATAAAAAGTCATGCGCTCTTGATGCGCTGTCCCAGGGAATCGAAAGCTACTGGAGCCGCGGAGCAAACGATGACAGTAAAGTGAATGCGTTTCTTTCGATCATCGGTGTGCTGGACAACCTGAAAGCCTATCTTGAAGGCGATCCGCATGCGGCTGAAGAGATGCTGGATGCCAGCTATCAGAGCGGTAAAGCCATTCAGATTACGCGTACAACCGCGGCTCATGCCATGTCCTATATGCTTACGAAGAAAATGGGACTGGCACATGGACACGCCTGTTTTCTGACTCTTCCTGTTCTTTGGGAATCAATGCAGGAAAAGGAAGAGATGCAGGAGATACTGAAAGATCTGAGTACAAAGATGCGACTTGGAGATATAAGAATGGGTCCCAAGCTTCTGAAGGGCATCCTGTATGATCTGGAAATGCCGATTCCGCCTGTACCTGATGAAGCTGTTCTGGAGGAGCTGGCGTGCTCTGTAAATACAGAACGGCTGAGCAATCATCCGGTGAAAATGACAAAGGAAGAAATCAAACAAATCTATCGAAGAGCCATGATACCCCTCAGGGACAATGAAAAACAGGCGTGCCTGGATATCTGGAGATATTACGGGAGGGAGTAAAAATGGAAGACAACATTCATGCCGGTCATCGGGAACGGATGAGAGAGCGGTTTATTCACGACAAAGGATTTGAAAATTTCGAAGATCACCAGATCCTTGAACTCCTCCTTTTCTATTCCAAAACCAGAGGAGATACCAATCCGCTTGCGCATGAGCTGCTTGATCAGTTCGGCAGCCTGAAAGGGGTTCTGGAAGCCAGACCTGAACAGCTGATGCAGGTAAATGGGATAGGAGAACAGCAGGCAACGCTGATCAGCATGGTTGTTCCGCTGACCAGGGTATGGCACAGATGCGCCATGGCCGAGCCGCAGAAGATCGGCAACAGCAGGGAAGCGGAGAATTATTGTCTTTCCATCCTGGCCGGAGAACGTACAGAACGGTTTTATGTCATCTCCCTGAATGCCAAGTGCAATGTCCTTGGCCGACGAAAAATATCAGAAGGTTCATTGAGTGAAGTATCAGCCTATCCGCGGATGGTCATGGAAACAGCACTGAACTATAATGCACACAGTGTGCTTCTGTGTCACAATCATCCGGGAGGAACCTGCGCTCCGTCCCCTGAGGATATATCTTCCACCATTCAGTTGCAAAGACTGCTGAATGGCGTAGGCATTCTGGTGCTTGATCATATTATTGTGGCGGGAGACAGGACGTACAGCATGATTCAGCACGGAGACATTGATTACAGAATAAAAGGCAGGTAAAGAATGAAAAGGAAAAGAAAACACCTGCTGCCATTGCCGGCCAGAATCATCATTCTGCTTGTTACGCTGGCTGTGGTGGCTTATACAGGCATTATCGGATATGTTTGTATCAATGAAAGGAGCGTGCAGACAACTGTGCCGGAAAAGGACAGTTATGATGCCATCATCGTTCTCGGCGCACAGGTAAAAAAAGACGGAACGCCCAATGTGCAGCTCAGCTGGAGGCTGGACGCCGCCTGTGAAGCATACGGACGTAAAGCAGTGCCTGTTGTTGTCTGCGGCGCGCAGGGCAGGGATGAGCCGGTCACTGAAGCAGAAGCCATGAAAAAATACCTGATGGCGAAAGACATTCCGGAGACCGATATTCTCATGGATCCGGAATCCTTCAATACAAATCAGAACCTGAAAAACGCCGCGACGCTCCTGAAGGATATTCCGGACGTTCGGAAGGTCCTGATTGTGACAAGCGATTATCACGTTCCGCGTGCGCTTGCGCTGGCAAAGGATCTCGGCTACGAAGCATGTGGACTTGGCAGTCCCTGCAAACCCGAGTACTGGCTGAGGAATCATGCGAGGGAAGCGCTTTCGTGGTGTAAATACTGGGCAGTAAAGTATCTTCATCTTCCGTTGGAGTAAGTGTATGAACAGCAAAGAAATCAAAACGCGGCTTGAACTGAATGAAGTGCCGTTCAGGGAAGATTTGCCTGAAAAGCTGTACCTGTATCTGGAACTGCTCCGTGAATGGAACAGCAGGATGGATCTGACAGCAGTAACAGATGATGAGGAAACTGTTGACAAGCACTTTGTTGACAGTCTGATTGTACTGAAAACAGGCCTGATCAGAGGCAATGAAAAACTGATTGATGTCGGTACAGGTGCAGGATTTCCGGGGCTTGTCCTCGCAATGGCCTGCCCGGAAATGAATGTAACGCTGCTGGATTCACAGCAGAAAAGACTGTCCTTTCTGGAGACTGTTGGTGAGGAAAGCAACACAAAGAACATTACCCTTGTACACGCCAGGGCAGAAGATGGGGCCAGAAAAAAAGAACTGAGGGAACAATTTGATATTGCAGCAGCGCGGGCGGTGGCGCCGATGAATGTTCTGTGTGAATACCTGCTGCCGTATGTGTCGGTGAACGGATGTGCACTCTGCTGGAAAGGTCCTGCACTGAAGAATGAACTGGAAACCGGCAGAAAGGCGGCACATCTGCTTGGGGGTCGGATTGAGATGCCGGTGGAAGGCTCCGTATACGGACGGGAATGGGAACATATGATTCTGCCGGTCAGAAAGATTCAGCATACCGCTTCCATTTATCCGCGAAAAGCGGGTACTCCGAAAAGTAAACCGCTGAGTCTGTAAAAAGGACAGAATTGCTTGACGCTTTTTTCTGTCGAATGGTATACTATGTCCAATGCGGTTGTGGTGGAATGGCAGACACCGGGGACTTAAAATCCCCTGCCCATAAAGCGTGCGGGTTCGAGTCCCGCCAACCGCACGAAAAACGGCGTATAAACATACGCCGTTTTTTCATCATAATGACCTGAAATCAAGGATTTTCCATATTCCGAGTATTACGGATCAGATTCTGTACCGGTTGAATCGAAATTGAATTCAAATGTGTTCAAGGTACCGGCATTGGGGTGAATCCAGCCGGTTTTTCCGTTTTCCAGCCTGATCTGATACCAGCCGTTCTCAGATACATCCAGCACCTCATATTCAGTGGAAGCTTTTGCAAACCCGATTACCCGGGAAGAGAATTTCGGTTTTTTGTGTACGTTTGGATTGTTTTTATCTCTGATCCGGATCCGCTTGACAACGATCACATCTTCGCTTCCGTCCGGGGAAAGTGAATTTCCGGAAGAAGAAACGAAAGTGTTGATATACAGGCTCTTCAGGTCTTCAATCCGTTTTTCATAGACTGCCAGTTTTTTCTGAAGCGACGCGTTTTCATCCGAGAGTGATTGTACATCCGTTTCAGCTTTCTGATTTTTTTCGATTTCCTCTGCCCGGACTGCCGCTTCTGCGGTTAAGGAATCAATCTGCTGCGCCTTTTCAGCGGCCTCAGCCTGCAGTGTATCGATGATCTTTGCTTTATCAGAAAGATCTTTTTCCAGACTGCTGATCTGCTCAGTACGGGAGGTGAGATCTGCGTTCAGCGCTTCAATCTGCTGAGCTAAATCAGACAGATTCGTTTTTTGTGTGTTGATCTGTGTTTCCTGATCGGTCACGACCGCAGTGAGGGTTTCAGCCTCTGTGTTTTTCTCGGAAAGCGAAACCTGAAGGGTTTCAATCAGATTGTTTTTTTCTTCCAGTTCATCACTCAGCGTCTGAATACGGACATCCTTTTCTTCAACAGCGGAGTTGAGTGTAAAAATCATGAGGGATTTGTTTTCAACTTCAGTTTTCAGGTTTTTCAGCTCTTCAGCATTGTCAGAAATGTCAGTGCTGTGCGATTCGGCTGTTTTATCAGCAGCGTCCGGTACGGAAATTGCTGAAACTGCCGGAGCTGCATCAGTGTTGATATTGTCAGCATTCATTTTCAGATCAGCAATGGTTTCAGTAAGCTCGCTGATCCGGGAATCCTTCTCATCGATTGCAGCAGTTAATGTCTGGATCTGAGACTCTTTGCCAAGAATGCTGGTTTCCAGCGATGCAATCCGGCTGTCCCTGTCTTCATTATCGGAGGAGAAGGAGTTAATAAGTGAGTCTTTTTCAGTGATGACAGCTTCCAATGCCTTGATCTGTTGTTCTTTTTCAGCAATTTCAGTATTTAAGGAAGCGATCAGAGCGTTGTGATCCCCTGAATCCTCTTCGTGTAAAAGAACGGCAGATAGCTGATCGGGATTATCCGAAGATAATAAAACATTATCGGATGTGCTTTTTGATGCTTTTTCAGCCAGCGTTTGAATTTGCTGTTCTTTTTCTTCCACAACAGTATTCAGGGAGCTTATGAGGGTGTTTTTTTCCTCCAGCTCAGCTTCCAGCAAGCTGATTCTGGCATACAGGCCTTCATTCTCGGCGGAGATCGTTTCAAATCCGGCTTTCTGATCTGTGAGGGCATTATCCAGAGAGATGATCCGCTGTTCATTCAATACCATATCAGCTTTCAGGGCGTCTATCTGATCATCTTTTTCTTTCAGGGCGGATTCGAGTTCGTTGATTTGTGCAGCTTTTTCCTCGCCTGCGCTTATAAGGGATTCAATTCCAGTTGCTTTCTCACTGACTGTATTATTCAGATCCTGAATCTGTTTAGCTTTATCCACAATCTCATTATTCAGTGAAACGATCTGTTCGGCCTTTTGATCCAGTTCTGCCTGCAGCTCGCTGATGAGGCTTTCCTGTGAGTCTGTTGCTGATGTAAGTGACAGGATGTCTGCCTTTTTTTCGATTACTTCGTCAGTGAGTGATACAATCTGCTGCTCTTTTTCGGCAATTTCGGCTTCCAGTGAATCAATCAGGGAAGCTTTCTGCCCGGCATCATCAGTCAGTGATTGTATTGTGGAAGCCTGTTCTTTAGTGCTTGCTGAAAGGGATTCAATCTGTTTGTTCAGATCGGAAATCTGGGCGGTATACTCATCCACCTGGTTCTGCATGTCTGTAAGATCGGTTTCATACTGCTGCAGCTGAAGGTTTTGATCGGAAAGGAGGACCTCTGCTTCGGCTGAAGCCGCTTCAAGAGAATGGATCCGTTCATCTTTAGCCAGGAGATCGCTGTTCAGATTTTCTATTTCGCCATTGCGAAGTGAAATATCAGACTCAAGATTTCTGACATTCTGAGAGAGTGTATCTATATTCGCGGAAAGGGAATCAATTTTCCGGTCTTTATCCTGATTACCCGAAATATACAGAATACAAAAAACAACTGCCAGTACAGCCAGCATGGCTGTAAGTGTAAACAGAAACCCTCTCTTCATCGGAAAAACCTCCCGGTCAGGTGCTGAATATTCAGAAAATGAGGGATATAAAGAGTATAAATATTATCTCATACGCATCAGAATAAAGTCAAACAAAGAAGAAAAGAAAGATATTGCCTTTTAGGGGAATGATGTTTCGATGTCTACTATATCATGTATTGACAAGACAAAAATAAGACGTTATAATACATCTGATTTTTCGGTGATTTTGATTTTTCGGACAAAGATTATGTAACTGATAAGGAGGATAAGCAATGGGCAGATATTTCGGAACGGATGGATTCCGCGGCAAAGCCGGCGTTGTTCTGACAGCTGAACACGCATTCAAGACAGGAAGATACCTGGGCTGGTATTACGGGAAAAAGCATCTGGATGACAAAGCAAGAATTGTAATCGGTAAAGATACGCGGCGCTCCTCATACATGTATGAAAGCGCGCTAGCCGCCGGCATTACTTCTTCCGGTGCTGACGCCTATCTGCTGCATGTTACAACGACTCCGTGCGTGAGCTATATCACGAGAACGGAAGATTTTGACTGCGGCGTGATGATTTCGGCAAGCCATAACGCCTTTTATGATAATGGCATCAAGCTGATGAACGGAAAAGGCGAAAAGATGGATGACGAACTCCAGGATGCCATTGAAGACTATATTGACGGAAAAACGGAAGAACTGCCCTTTGCAGCGGAAGACCGCATTGGATGCACCGTTGACTTCTATACCGGCAGAAACCGCTATATCGGATATCTGACCAATCTGGCCACGCGTCCTTTTGAAGATCATAAAGTGGCCCTGGACTGTTCAAACGGCAGCAGCTGGATGATCGGTCCCGCGGTATTCAATGCGCTTGGCGCAAAAACCTATGTCATACACAATAAGCCGGACGGCCTGAACATCAACCGGAACTGCGGCAGTACACATATTGAGTCCCTGAAGGAATATGTGAAAGAGAATAAGCTGGACGTTGGTTTCGCTTTTGATGGTGATGCTGACCGTTGCCTGGCTGTGGATGAGAACGGCAACGAGGTGAACGGCGACAAGATCATGTACATCTGCGCCAAGTATCTGAAGAGCAAGGGCCAGTTGCCGAGCAATACGGTTGTAACCACGATCATGAGTAATTTCGGCCTTTACAAGGCGCTGGATGCGGCCGGAATCAACTATGAGAAGACTGCGGTGGGCGACAGATATGTTTATGAGAATATGAAAGCTTATAACCACCTGATCGGCGGTGAACAGAGCGGTCATATTATCTTCCGCAAGCATGCCCGGACAGGCGACGGCCTGATCACCGCGATTATGCTGATGGAAGTGATGATTGATACACAGCTGCCCCTCTCTGTTCTGGCCGAGCCCTGCAAAATGTATCCGCAGGTTCTGAAAAATGTAGTTGTGGACGATAAAGACGGCACACTGGCTGAACAGAAAGTTATGGATGCGGTGAATCACTGCACAGAGGAGCTTGGCGACACAGGCCGCGTCCTGCTTCGCAAGAGCGGCACAGAGCCGGTGCTTCGTGTGATGAGCGAGGCAACCAGCACCGAGGAATGTGAAAAGTATGTTGATTATATTATTGAATCCATGAAGGAAAGCGGACATCTGATTGAGGTGAAAAAATAATGCTGAAGACAAAAGATCTGTATGACCTGACTCATACCCGGGCTGCATCCATCCTGGAGAATACTGAATATCCCTGGGAAGCACTTGCCAAAATCAAGGACTTTATCATCGAATTAGGCAAAACCCTGCCCAAGGATGAGTTTGATGAAGTCAGTGAGAACGTCTGGATTGCCAAAGATGCAAAGATTTATCCCAACAACTATATCGGAGCGCCCGCTATCATCGGACACGAAACCGAAGTGCGGCCGGGAGCGTTTATCCGCGGCAGCGCACTTGTCGGAGATCACTGCGTGGTAGGCAACAGTACTGAACTGAAAAATGTCATCCTTTTTGACAATGTACAGGTTCCGCACTACAATTATGTCGGTGACAGCATACTGGGATACAAAAGCCACATGGGTGCCGGCTCCATCACGTCCAATGTGAAAAGCGACAAACTGCTTGTGGTTGTCAAATGCGGAGATGAAAAAATCGAAACCGGTCTGAAAAAGATCGGCGCCATGCTGGGAGACCGTGTGGAAGTCGGATGTAACAGCGTACTGAATCCCGGTACAGTCATCGGACGAGATTCCAATGTATACCCGACATCCTGCGTACGTGGTACAATCCCGGAAAAGAGTATCTGGAAAAACAACGGTACCGTTGTTGCTAAAAAGTAATAAGTAAAAAATCATTTCAAGGGGGAAATGAAAATGAAAGTAATCATCGCAAAGGACTATGAAGACGGCGCGCGTAAAGCTGCGGACATTATCGAGAAGATTGTCAGAGACAATCCCGAGTGTACACTTGGCCTGGCAACAGGCTCCAGCCCCGTGGGAATGTACAGGGAACTGGCACGGCGCTGCAAGGAGGAAGGCTTGGATTTCAGCAGGATTCACAGTGTGAACCTGGACGAATACGTCGGCCTGGACGGAACGCATGACCAGAGTTACCGTTATTTCATGAATACTAATCTGTTTGACCATATCAACATTGACAAGGCCAATACCTATGTGGCCAAGGGAACCGGCGATGTTGCGGCAAACCTGAAAGAATTCAATGAAGTACTGGACAAGACAGAAATCGAAATCCAGGTTCTGGGCGTTGGTCCGGACGGTCATCTCGGATTCAATGAGCCCGGTGAAACCCTGTATGACGGCGCCCATGAGGAAACACTGGATGATTCCACAATCGAGGCCAACAAACGGTTCTTTGCGAGCAAGGAAGATGTTCCCACGCATGCGGTAACAATGGGCATGGGCAATATCATGCGGGCGAAGCGTCTGATTATGATCATTAACGGCAATAAGCAGGAAGCGGCCACAAAACTGCTGATTCAGGACAAAATTGATCCGAAATGCCCCTGCACTTTTATGCGGCTGCACAGGGATGCCACAGTGATTATTGAAAAGAAACTGGCTGATGAAATCGGCTACAAGGCGTAAAAATGTTTCATGCTGAAAAAGTATTCCCGGGAGTGACGCATATCTCCGACGCCATGGGTGTCTCCATGACGCTGATCGATGGAACGGAACGTGCCATTCTTTTTGACACGGGATACGGAACAGAGAACGTAAAAGACTTTGTACAGACACTGACGGGGAAACCTGTCAGTGTGCTGCTATCTCACGGTCATCATGATCATATTCTCGGAGTCAGATGGTTCGGCAAAAGCAGTATGTGTTCCGAGGATCTGGATGAATTCAGACTGCGGACTGGTTCCCTGCAGAGAACGAAAGTGGCAAAGCAGGCGGAACAGAAATGTGTGCCGATACCGGAAGACTTTATGTCCGTCATCTTTACAGAACCGGAAGCTATCATCTTTGAAGACTTTTCCGGTCGGTTTGAGCAAAAAACAGAGGATCTCGGCCAGATGCATATACAGGTGATACATGTTCCGGGACATACACCTGGAAGCATTGTGCTGTATCTGAAGGAACTGAGACTGCTTCTGACAGGCGATGACTGGAATCCGTGCACATGGATATGGTTTCCTTCCTCTCTGCCTGTGCACAGATGGCGGGAAAACATGAAAGAACTGATCCATACTCTGGAAAAGGAGCATGGGCAGGAAATCCTGTACGTGCTTTGCTCCCATCAGCCGAAGGTAAGAGATGCGAAAGAACTGAAAGCATTTCTTGAGTATATGGACGATGAAAGGCTGGAATCCGCGCCGGCAGTGGATATGGGTGTGCCCATAGAGACTCATGAAATCCGGAAAGAACCGGAAGGATGGACCCTTCTGTTCGATAAGGGGAAAAAATGAAAACAGGCTGCCGTTTGGCAGCCTGTTTAATATTTCGGTCAGATACTGAAAAGCAGTTCGTTATAAGTCGGGAACGGCCAGTAACTGCGTTCAGTAAGCTGTTCCAGCGCATCTGCGGAGGTGCGCAGATCCGACATGGCGGGCAGAACGGTATCGTGCATATAGCGGGCGGCTGCCAATAGGTCGTCTCCGGCAGGGAAAGCGCCAACTGCGGACTCGAGCATGGAGAGATCGCGGTTCAGCTGATCTGTGGTGCTGCAAAGCGTGGACACCAGCTCGGTACCGCTGGATAAATCGATGCCGATTTCCCGGATGTTCCTGGACGCAGCGGCAATATCGCCGGTGAAACGAAGTACGGCAGGCAGGATCTGACGGCGGGTCATCATAATCATGGTTTTAGCTTCGATCATGATGATTTTGGCGTATGAATCCAGGCCGATGTCCCGGCGGGAGCGAAGCTCGGATTCGGAAAGGACCTTATGGGTTTCAAAAAGACGGATATTCTTTTCCGCTGTATAGCAGGGAAGTGCATCCACTGTGGAATCCAGACGGGCAAGACCGCGTTTCTCAGCCTCTTCCACCCATTCATCCGTATAGTTGTTGCCGTTAAAAATGATACGTTTATGATCGTGAATGGTTCTGACGATAAGATCGTGCAGGGCGGTGCGGAAATCAGCCGCATTTTCAAGCTCGTCTGCAAACTGACGGAGGCTTTCCGCGACTATGGTATTCAATACAACATTGGCATCAGAAATGGAATCAGATGAACCGAGGGAACGGAACTCAAATTTGTTGCCGGTAAAGGCAAAGGGAGATGTCCGGTTGCGGTCTGTGGTGTCTTTCGGGAATTTGGGCAGCACATGTACGCCGATGGTCATGTCGGTTTTTTCACGACCGTTATAGATGGAACCGGCCTCAAGCGCCTCGAGGATTTCTGTCAGTTCATCCCCCAGGAAGATGCTGATGATTGCGGGCGGAGCTTCGCAGCCGCCGAGACGATGATCGTTTCCGGCAGACGCTACTGACGCGCGGAGCAGATCCTGATAATCATCCACGGCTTTGATTACAGAAGTCAGGAAAAGCAGGAACTGTGCGCTTTCATGAGGACTGTCACCGGGATTCAGGAGATTATAGCCGGTGTTTGTAAACATAGACCAGTTGTTATGTTTGCCGCTGCCGTTGACGCCGGCGAAAGGTTTTTCTGACAGCAGGCAGTGAAGACCATGACGGCGGGCAACTTTCTTCATGATTTCCATTGTCAGCTGGTTATGGTCGCAGGCCACATTCACAATGGAATAGATCGGCGCCATTTCGTGCTGGGCAGGAGCTGTCTCGTTATGTTCTGTTTTGGCAAGCACGCCGACTTTCCACAGCTCCTCATTCAGCTCAGTCATGAAAGCCTGAACCCGTGTCTTGATTGTGCCGAAGAAATGATCGCCGAGCTCCTGCCCTTTGGGAGCAGGCGCTCCGAAAAGCGTGCGTCCTGAGAAGATCAGGTCGCTGCGCTTGTCATAAAGCTCTTTCTCAATCAGAAAATACTCCTGCTCGGGTCCGACTGTAGGCATTACGCGGGTAGCATCCAGACGGCCGAATAAACGGAGAATCCGGACAGCCTGCCTGTTCAGTGCTTCCATGGACCGAAGCAAGGGAGTCTTTTTATCCAGCGCTTCTCCGCCGTATGAACAGTAAGCCGTAGGAATACAGAGAACGTGCTCTTTGATAAAGGCATAGGAGGTAGGATCCCAGGCGGTATAACCGCGCGCCTCAAAAGTGGAGCGCAGACCGCCGCTGGGGAGGGAGGAAGCGTCCGCTTCGCCGCGGACCAGCTCTTTCCCGGAAAACTCCTGGATGACTTTGCCGCCCTGTACAGGAGTAATAAAAGCATCATGCTTTTCAGCCGTGACGGAGTTCAACGGCTGGAACCAGTGCGTATAATGTGTGGCGCCGCGTTCCAGGGCCCAATCCTTCATGGCGTTTGCAACAACGCTGGCAACCTGGGGATCAAGACGGCGGCCTTCATCAATGGTCTTATGCAGGGTTTTGTAGGTTTCCTTGGGGAGACGCTGGCGCATCACGGAATCATTGAATACATTGATACCGAAATTCTCTTCGACAAACGCCATTGGAATCCCACCTTTCATCATCGTAAGTATATGTCAGTTTAGAAGAGATAAAGAACCGTGTCAAGGGTTTATTCATAAGAAGCACAGGGATGCATAACAAAGGGCAGCATAAAAAACGTAACAATTAATACATATTTTTTTCAGGGGATTTATGGTATCATATATTCGCACGCTAAAGTGTGAAATTGAGCGGGAAGTGACGTTTATGTTTGAACCTAAAATCAGAAACAGTCAGACCGATCTGCTGATGAAGGCTATCCTTACGCTGAAGAGCGAGGAAGATGCGTATCGCTTCTTTGAGGATATCTGTACGATCCCGGAAATCAAGAGCATCAGCCAGCGGCTGGAAGTGGCTTATCTGCTTGACAGAAAGGAAACTTACCAGAAGATCGCGGAGGAGACCGGCGCATCCAGTGCTACGATCTCCAGGGTTAACCGCTCGCTTTCATACGGAGCGGACGGCTATCGCCGTGTTCTTGATGCTATGGGAGAAGAAAAATAAGCATGGATCTGACTACATTAAACCCGGAACAACGAAGGGCTGCCGAGACGCTGGATGGCCCTGTACTGATCCTGGCCGGAGCAGGAAGCGGGAAAACCCGGGCACTGACTTACCGGGTCGCAAACCTGATTGACCACGGAGTGCCGGCCTGGTCGATTCTGGCACTGACATTTACCAACAAGGCCGCAAAAGAAATGAAGACGAGGGTGCAGAGCCTGATTGGTGAAGAGAAGGCTGAAGAAGCCTGGATAAGCACCTTTCACTCCACCTGTGCCCGGATTCTTCGCAGAGATATTGAAAAGATCGGATACAGCCGGTCTTTTACGATTTATGATGACGATGATCAGCAGAGGATCCTGAAGGATATCCTCAAACAGCAGAACATTGACGACAAGTTCCTGCCGGTAAGGGAAATACGGGCTAAAATCAGCGACGCAAAAAACAAAATGCTTATGCCTGATGAATGGTTCGCAAAGTCACTGCGTGACAGAAGATCTTCCATGATCCATGATGTCATGACGGAATATGAAAAGCGCATGAAGTCAATGAATGCGCTTGATTTTGATGACCTGCTGCTGAAAACCCTTGTATTGCTGGCCGACCATCCGCCTGTCCTGGAGGTATACCGGAGACGATTCAGGTATGTCATGGTCGATGAGTATCAGGATACCAACCGTACACAATATGAGCTGCTGAGACTGTTGACAGCTGAAAGCAGGAATCTTTGCGTGGTCGGTGATGATGACCAGAGCATATACGGCTGGCGCGGCGCGGATATACGGAATATCCTCGAATTTGAAAACGATTATCCGGATGCAGTCGTCATCAAACTGGAGCAGAATTACCGCTCCACAGGCAATATTCTGGACGCTGCCAATCAGGTTATTGCCCATAATGAAGGCCGGAAGGACAAAACGCTGTGGACGGAGCACGGTGACGGAGACAAGATTGTAAGTTACTGTGGACAGGATGAGAGAGACGAAGCGGCCTGGATCATTCAGCAGATTCAGGAACTGAAAAAACAGGGAATACAATATGGGGACGTAGCGCTGCTTTACCGTACGAACGCACAGAGCCGTATTCCTGAAGAAGTACTTATGCAGGCCGGGATTCCGTACAGGGTTTTCGGCGGACAGAAATTCTGCGAACGCAAGGAAATCAAGGATATCCTGGCATATCTGAGAGTAGTTGCCAATCCGGCGGACGATATTTCACTGACCCGTATTATCAATGTGCCCAAAAGATCGATCGGGGATACAACAGTTCAGGCGCTGACAGAACATGCAGCAAGACAGGGCCTGCCGGTTTTTGCCGCGATGGCGGATCTTCCTGATGATATGAGCAGCCGCGCCAGAAACAGCGTGACAGAGTTTTTCCGCCTGATGACAATGCTGTGCGCCATGAAAGAAACCATGGATCTAGAAGCTTTTGTGGATATGCTGATTCAGATGACGGGCCTGGAGGAACAGTACCGGAAAGAAGACACAGAGGAATCCCTGAACAGAATAGAAAATATACAGGAATTCCGTGGCTCGGTGCATGAATTTGCGATGCTGGGTGAGCAGCCGACGCTGGAGGCATACCTTGAGAATGTGGCTCTTGTGACAGATCTCGACCGGGCGGAAGACCGGAGCGGATATGTAACAATGATGACCCTTCACTCAGCAAAAGGTCTGGAATTTGACAATGTTTTCATTCCCGGTATGGAAGAGGGCATTTTTCCGTCAGCCAGAAGTCTGGAAGAGGACAACAGGCTGGAAGAGGAAAGACGCCTGATGTATGTCGGTATAACAAGGGCAAGAAAAAGGCTGTATCTGTCACGTGCATCTGAACGGATGATGTACAACCAGTACAGTCATAATCCGCCGAGCCGATTCCTGGAGGAAATACCTGCCAGACTGGTCAGGGAAGAGTATTCCGCAGCCGCAGGATACGGATATGGACGAAGGATCGAAAAGAGACCGGGATGTACAGAAAACTTCAGCACATGGGAGAGCGAGTTCCCGGAAACTGAAACGGTCAAACGTATACCGCTGGCTTCACTCGGCAAGCCGAAGCTGAAGCTGAACGGACAGAACCTGAACAGTATTCCTGGTGTGTCCAAGGGTTTTACAGGCAGCGCTGCAAACGCATTTGCAGGGTCTGCCATGCAGAAACTCTTCAGTCCGGGCGAAAGAGTCAGGCATCCGAAGTTTGGTTTCGGGGAAGTGACCGAAGTTTCCGGAAACGGTGCAGAAGCGAGAATCAGAATCAATTTTGAGACAGCCGGTGAGCGTGAGCTCTCGCTGGCTGTGGCTCCGATCGTAAAAGTGGGGGAAAAGGAATGAGCGAGGCACGGGAACGGATGGAGCAGCTGGTCAGGCGGCTGAATAAGACATCCTATGCCTATTATGTGCTGGATAATCCCATCATTTCCGACATGCAATGGGATCAGATGTATGATGAACTGAAAAAGCTTGAGAGCGAAACCGGTATTGTGCTGCCTGATTCCCCGACAAAAAAAGTCGGCGGAGAGCCCCTGAAAAGCTTTGAGGAACACCGTCATATCACAAGGCTGTGGTCCCTGGACAAGGTGCAGAGCCTTGAAGAACTGGAGGCTTGGATTCAGCGGACGGAAAAACTGGCCGAGGCTGAAAACCTCCAGTACTATCTGGAATACAAGTTTGACGGACTGACGCTGAACCTGACGTATGAAAACGGTAATCTGGTCCAGGCGGCTACACGCGGAAACGGTGTTACAGGCGAAGCGATTCTTCCGCAGGCCCGCACTATTCATTCGGTTCCCAAAACCATTCCGTACAAAGGTTTACTGGAAGTACAGGGTGAGTGCATCATGAGATTGAGCACCCTGGAAAAGTATAATAAAACGGCAAAGGAACCGCTAAAAAACGCGAGAAATGCGGCTGCGGGGGCGCTGAGGAATCTGGATCCGGCTGTTACGGCTTCGCGCCATCTGGATGCGTTTTTCTATCAGGTTGGCACGATTGAAAACCCGCCGTATGACAGCCAGCCCGGTATGCTGGATTTTCTGAGGAAGAACGGTTTTCAGGTCAGTCCTTATCTGGGAAGCAGCAAAGGGCGTCAGGCTCTGGAAGACTGCATTCTGGAAGTGGAAAAAAGACGCAGCAGTCTCGACTGGCTGATCGACGGTGTTGTAATCAAGGTAGGCGACTATTCCCTGCGGGAACAGATGGGATATACGGAAAAATTCCCGCGCTGGGCGGTTGCTTACAAATTCAAGGCAGAAGAATGTGTGACAAAACTCCTGGACGTTACGTGGGAACTGGGACGCACAGGAAAGCTGACCCCGCTTGCACACGTGGAGCCTGTTGATTTTTACGGAGTCACAGTCAAAAAAGCTACGCTGAATAATCTGGGAGATATACAAAGAAAAGACGTGGCTATCGGATGTGATGTATGGATCCGGAGAAGCAACGATGTTATACCGGAAATTATGGGCCGGGCCGGTGAACCGAAAGAAGATGAAAAACCGATCGAAAAGCCGCGGGTCTGTCCGGCTTGCGGCAGTCCTCTGATTGAGCGGGGAGCGCATCTGTTCTGTATGAACCGTGAAAGCTGCCGGCCGCAGGCTGTGGCGCGTCTGGCTCATTTTGCGGGACGTGAAGCGATGGATATAGACGGTTTCAGTGAAAAGACGGCCGGGCAGCTGTATGACCAGATGGGAGTCAGACAGCCGGCGGATCTGTATGCACTGACGCCGATGGATTTCCTGATGCTGGAAGGCTTTAAGGAAAAGAAGGCAGGCAACCTGTCGGAAGCCCTGGAAAAGAGCAAGCACTGTGATCTGGATGCGTTTCTTTTCGCCCTCGGCATTCCGAATGTAGGCAGGAAAACAGCCAGGGATCTGGCTCAGCACTTTGGGTCACTGGACAAACTGAAAGCTGCCGATGAAGCTGCACTGACGGCCATTCCGGATATTGGCGGGATTGTTGCAGGCAGTGTGATCGAATATTTCAGCTTTCCGGAAAATAATCAGATGATAGAGAGACTGTTTGCAGCCGGTGTCCATCCCGGAGAAATACAGTCAGCGGCGGAAGGTGTTTTTTCCGGTATGAGTATTGTAGTGACAGGAACGCTGCCGACACTCAGCCGGAAACAGGCTGAAGACCTGATTCGCAGCCGGGGCGGCAACGCTTCCGGATCGGTCAGTAAAAAAACCGCATTCGTGGTGGTTGGCGAAGACGCAGGCAGCAAGCTGACCAAGGCACAAAGTCTTGGAATCGAGACTATTGATGAGGCGGAACTGCTCAGGAGAGCTAATTCATAAGGAGATTTGAAACTATGTTTTCTGGTATTACGTCGATGCTGCAAGAACTGAGGGCGGATCCGGGCGGAACGATTATCACATTGCTGTATTTGGCTATCTGCCTGTTGTTCAGCCTGATCATTCATGAATGTGCACACGGTTATGCCGCGCTGAAATGCGGGGACTCTACAGCATGGTGGCTGGGGCGTCTGACACTGGATCCCCGCAAACATCTGGATCCGCTTGGTACAATCTGTATGATTTTTTTGAGGGTAGGATGGGCAAAACCCGTGCCGGTCAATCCCCGCAATTTCCGTCATTACAGACGGGATTACATCATTGTTTCCCTGGCAGGTATTGTGACGAATCTGCTGATCTGTATCCTGAGCCTGATTATTTCAGCTATTCTTGCAAAATTCATCTGGGGGAAAGAGATTGTTTCACAAATGGGTGATAAAGCCCTGCTGATCAATATTTATGAAGGCTTTTTGCCGTATTATGTTTATTCCGGAGAGTTGAAGGCTTTGGCTGATTATGCTCAGATCCCCTGGCTGATGTATGTGCAGAGGCTGTTCCTGATGCTGGCGCAGATGAACCTGGGCCTGGCAATCTTTAATCTGATTCCCGTGCCGCCGCTGGATGGTTTCCGATTCATGGATCAGTTTGTTTTCAAAGGCCGTTTGGCTTTGAGCGCACAGACAATGCAAACCATTCATGTTGTTTTTCTGGTTGTCTGCATGAGCGGGGCTCTTTCAGGTGTGCTTTCCGCTGCGAACAGCGCGGTGATGGGTGCGCTGTCATCTGTGATATCCCTGATAATCTGAAGACGGAGAAAATGCATTATCAATGATTACTCTGGCTTTTAAACTGAAGGATTTTGACGGTCCGCTGGATCTGCTGCTGACATTGATCGGGAAAGCCCAGATTGATATCCGGGATATCTTTGTCAGTGAAATCACAGACCAGTATCTGGAAATAGTCCGGAATGCGCCTGACCTGGATATGGATGAGGCAAGCGACTTCCTGCTGATGGCGGCAACGCTGCTGGAAATCAAAAGCCGGGCCATGCTGCCGCGTCCGCCGAAAACGGAGGATGAAACAGATCCCGAAACTGAACTGATCAGAAGGCTCGAGGAATATAAACGATTCCGGGAAACGGCCGAAAGCATGAAATCCTTTGAAGACGCCGCAAAACGTGTTTTCACAAAGCTGCCCGAGGAATACCCGCTTCCGCCGCAGGAGGTTGAACTGACAGGCCTGACGCTGCAGGGACTGCAGGAAGCTTTCCTGAGGATCTGGCAGCGGAGGCCGCAGCTGGATGATGATCCGGAAAGCAATCATTACGCACCGAGGAACATCCACAGAGACAGTCATACAGTGCAGGAATGTATGCTGAACCTGATCTATCGTATCCGGAAGAAAAAAAGGATGCGGTTTGAGGACGCTTTTTCGGAAGCACCTACACGGGAGGAAGTTGTTACGTATTTCCTGGCGGTTCTGGAGCTGCTTAAGCTTGGACAGATGCATG
>JAEEGL011995924.1_pt1 | contig 29174 bp, 19 predicted proteins | sample 9134231 | NCBI WGS metagenome assembly JAEEGL01 (sample SAMN16246548, study PRJNA631951) | gut metagenome | biome: gut microbiome; feature: rumen; material: fiber-attached | host: Bos | place: Iran: Karaj | collected 2018-10 | reverse complement strand
TTGCCGTCATTCTTAAACAGATCGAGAACATTGGTAAAGTACTTATCTGATTTAAGCTTGCCGACATAAGGTGTCAGATCTTCAAGATATTCTTCCTTCTTAAGTGAATCGTAATAACTGATGTTCAGGAACATATCAGGACCTTCACCGTTAATGATGTCCATGGAAAGCTTATTGCCTACAGTCGAGAAATAATCCATTTCACGTTCTGCGGCTTCATCGTCACTGTTTACATCACTGTAACTGTAAGAATTTTCAGAGTACCTGTCCGTTACTTCAATAAAATAATTACCGTTCGTATTGTTGTATTCCCTGATCTGCTTGCTGATCTCCTCATCGACATAACCGTAAGATGAATAGAGCTCAAGTATCGTCTTGCCGACATGAGGATTCTTGTCAGCTTTCTGGAGGCGGACCAGTGTTATGTCCAGGTTCATGAAATCCGTATCCGATCCGTACGGTCCGTCTTTATAGACATTTCCGCAAAGGATGAAAGAATCTTCTGTGACATCTGCCAGCTGAAGGTTGGTGACAATGTTCCTGTCAACATCGCTCCAGCTGTAATTAAAGATCTCCTCTGTCGTCTTCTTGCTTACATCGATCTTGGAGATACCGATCGGTGAAGTGTAATAGACATTACCGTCAGAAGCATTGAAAGCATAGTAAATACTTGAGATATCCATCCAGGAATAATCCTCTTCCTTGCCTTTTGACAGTTCTCCTGTAACAAGATTCACCTCGTAGTATATCGTTCCGTCATTTGACGAAGCAGGAACCAGGACATTGTCCTTATCAATGGAGAATGCGGCTGTAACTCCGTAAACATCCTTGCCGTGTTCCTTGAGTTCGATCTTCTTCTCATTGCCGTCAGGTGATGTTACCACCAAAGTGCAGTAACTGCTCTCTTCGGTCCAGGTATTCATTACCTTTATCTTATAATCGCCGACAGTAAATTCCTCACCGTTCTGGGAATCATCAGCTGTCTCATACCGGTCAACGATCTTTCCCGTCTCAGGATCGATCACTACTTCAAAATTGTTTACTACATAAGTCTCATCGTCCCAGCCGCTTGCAACACCTATGATCTTTCCGTCGCTGCAGTATGCACTGTAGATGGATTCATTACCCGTAAGCATATTCGTCAGGTTGATCGATCTGACCGTCTCGAACGTATCTCTGTCGATCACGGATACAACCGATATCTCATTTGCTTTCCAGTCGTAATTCTCCCAGTCATCTTCGTTGAAGGCCTCATAGCTTCCGTTGGTATAAACGTAGATATACTTGTCATCAGAACCGATCATGTCGGAATAAACATAATCAGCATCCCTGTCCTTGTCATACCCCAGTTCCGGATCGACCACCGTCGAGTTATACCAGGGCGTATCCTCAGAGATCTTTCTGCCCTCACGTTTTGATTTGCCGCCCTTGGAATTGCATGCCGTAAAGACCGACATCATCAAAGACGCGGCAAGCACAGCCGTTACCGGCTTAATCAATTGTCTTTTCATGTTGAAAAACTCCTTTCCTATATTTCCCCATTGACACGTTCAGGATCACCCCACAAGATCAGACCCTGATATTGTTGTCACACACAGTATAAAAGTATCTTCCCAAATCGAAAAGTACACAACAATATTTCGTCAGATGTCATAAAAGAAAGAGGTAAGTTATGGTAGGTTGCATATGTGAGGAGAGAAATCAAATCAACAAATTAATCGAATGTGTCAACCAAATAGGGTTTTCACCAAATTCAGAGAATCAGCTTGTGTTCAACACTAAATTATTTCCATATATTGTGCTCAACCAAACAAAAATGATTAATTAGGAATCTATTTAAATATATTCAGAATAGGTCAACAGTATAGTTTACTTATCGCTTCATTGCTGATCTATTTCAATCATTTCATCTATGATGCAAATGAAAGAAAGCAACATCTTATATGCTACTTTTATTTCATTATCACTATATGAAAGTGTACCATTATGAAGAATATCATTTCGGTGAGGCAAGCGTTTGTCAAATTGTATGTTATACGTTTTGGCATAAACGACTTTTACTATGGCATTCGGAAAGATAAAGGCTCAAAAATATGGTGAAGTCATAAACGATTTATTAGATAATGGCAAAATGACTTACCTTGAATATTATAAATGCAATAATTTTTTAGAGATAGCTAAAAAGGCTGATGAAAAAGCTAAAGAAAAAGAGGACAATAACGTAATTGAAAATAAGACGTATGATTTTGATTGGTTTGTAAAATTCTATGATTACGCCAGTTTTATAAGCAATGAAGACGTGCAAGAAATTTGGGCTTCTATTTTTGAACGCGAAGTAAATAAGCCTGGGACGACTTCTATTTCTTTACTTCATTCACTTTCTATGATGAATTCTGAACAAGCAACATTGTTTAGAAATGTTTCAAGATTTGCTTTAAAAGATGTATATACTTATGAGCCACATCTTTTTATATTTATTTCTGCAAATAGAGATTCTTACAAACGTTCTAACATCACACCAGAAAAACTGAAACAATTGGAAAGACTCGGTCTGATTGATTGTGACTTTAGATCAGAATTTGTGTTTTTAAACAAAAAGGAACTGAGAACTGGTAATTACAATGTGACTCTCTTTGGAGATCCAAATAATCATAATAAGATTTTAGTCGGTAATGTTCTGTTCACACAAGATGGACAAACATTGTACAACGCAATTGATGACGGAATAAAAACTTACAGGCCTGAGATATTTAACTTTATTGTTGCTAAGCTGAAAGCCAGAAATTGTCGAGTTATCGTCAACGATAAGGAAATTGAATAACTCTATAGCAAACAGCTAACATATATCTACCATATTTCTTTGACTCCTATTTTGAAATCTAGGAAGGATAAGAATCTTCCCCCCTCTTCCGAACTCACCAAAGCATTCATTGTTTTTTTGTTAAATTTGTGGCTTTGATGGGTGGGGTATGGGTGGTGCTTATCGGTTAGAATGAAGCATCACTTTATTGGGGGAGGTTTTCCATGAAAAATCGAATGGATGTAAAGAATTGGATCTCGATTCTGATCGCCCTGGGAACGGTTGTATCGATTGGCTGTATGGTCATGGCTGACGATGAGACCGTTACAGATGATGTTCAGGTCGGGACAGTATCCGTTGAAGCTGATGATGCCGCAATCGACGGATGGTATCAGGATGATACGGGATACTGGTTCTATTTTGAGAACGGTGTCAAGGTCACCGGATGGAAGCAGATAGGCGGCAAATGGTATTACTTCAGAGACAACGGCAAGATGTATACAGGTGTGCACTACGATGAACAGTATGACGGATATTATGTTTTAGGGTATGACGGTGCAATGATTACCGGAAGATGGGAGCAGTGCGATCAGGCCTGGTATTATCTTGGAGATAACGGAAAGGCCTATAGGGGCTGGAAGAAGATCGACGGGCAGTGGTATTACTTCACCGAGACCGGCTCGCCCTATGCATATATGAATAATATTTTCGAGTTTACAGAAGGCAAATTCACATATCTCGGACCGTCAGGCGCGATGCTTACGGGATGGCAGAAGTATTATGACCGCTGGTATTATTTTGACCATGTAACAGGCGAAGGTCTGGAAGGCTGGCAGAAGATCGACGGCAAGTGGTATTATTTCGCACCTTATAATTCGTGGGGACCTTACATGTACCAGAACACCGTGGCAACGATCACGGATAAGTATAACACTTCAAATCTCTATGCATTTGATGAGAACGGTGCCATGATAACCGGCTGGTATAACGATTACGTTAAGACTGACCGCAACGGCAACAAGGTATATGCAGGCAACTGGTATTATTTCGATTCCACCGGCAAGGCTTTGGAAGGCGGCTGGCATAAGATAGACGGCAAATGGTATTACTTCTCCATGACAGGAAAGCCCTACGCCTACAGAGACGGTATGTTCTTAATTGAGGGCAACTGGTATTACTTCGATCCTGACACATGTGAGATGGTTACCAGAAGATGGGTAGGCCCTACGGATAACCGGGATTATAAGAACTGGTATTACTTCACGGTGGACGGACTTCCCGCTGTAGGCTGGACCAAGATCGACGGTAATTACTATTACTTCCAGGAGAACGGAGAGTATTGTCCTTACATGAAGACCGGATTCCATGAAGAAGGAATAAACAGATATTATCTAGGCGACAACGGTGCCATGAGGACCGGATGGTTCACGGCATTGGGCGGCTATTACTTTGCCAAAGATGACGGCAAGATAATCAAGTCTTCCTGGGTGGAGTACAACGGAAAGATCTACTATCTCGGGTTCAACGGCAAGATGTATACAGGCCTTCGGATGATAGACTCGATCTACTATGAATTCGGAACTGACGGAGCGTGCGTCAATCCTCCGAAGAATGTAAATATAGTAAAGATTTAATAATTCTTTTATGGTAAGGACCGGGCAATTAACAACCGGTCCTTATCCTTGTTACCTGATTGTTTTAATTAAGGATTTAGTTAGCTCTTTGTGATATAGTTTCGTATGTTAATAAATCAGAGGCTTAAACGGGAAAATGAATACATTAGTACCTGAAGAATCATTAAATCTTGAAGAACTTCGCAAAAGGCCAGACGTCGCTCTTATAAGCGATGAGGCATCTTCACGCGAAGAAGTGGCAGATGCGATATTAAAGTATCTGAAGCTGTCCAGAAGGGACAGGAGATTTTCCGATTACTATTCGGTCAAGCTTTTCGGGAGCAACGTGGCAGACATGTTCGTCACGATGCTCTACAGGTTCAAGTTCGAATCGCCGATTCCCATTAATGAGACGCTGTTCATTACTGAGCCCGATCTTTATTACAACAAGAAGGCTTTCGATGAAGGGTCGATCAATCTCTGTTTTGTCATCGGGTATTCGGGATCGGGCAAATCGGTCCTCACACGTGAATATGAAGGATCTTCAGTTGAGAAGGTCTCGCTTGATGACCTGGTATGCGCCAAGGATCACTTCACGCTTGAAGAACTTAAGAAATCAGGAGAGCTCCTCTATAACTTCTTCGCAGGACCAGGTGCGGAATACTATGTGTCGCTTGAAGAGCGCGACCTGTTCTCGGACAGGAGCGCGGTATTTGTGAAGTTCATTAACTTTGCGATGGAATATGCTGCCTCACATAAAGATAAGAAATACATCCTTGAAGGTATTTGGACATACATGTTCTTTGACGATCCGTCTCTGTTCGACAGGTATGCCGTCTTCATGAAGGGCACATCGCTTATCAAGTCGAGATTAAGAAGGCTCGTAAGAGAAGCAGGCAACAGTCCTTCGGAATCCTGGGACAGATTGCTGGAGTTCGGGATCTACGCAGGAGACTCTGCTTTGCGCGATATCAATGTGGATAAATGGAGACGTCACTTTGAGAAGCTCCCGGGAACCGTCTTCAAGCCGGAGGACAACAGATTCACTCTGCTGGCTGAGAGCATAATGGATCAGATAAACAGCATCAACGAGTGTTTTGTCCACGGGGACAGAGAAGGCATACAGCTGATTATGGACCGGGCTTCCTCTGATGAGAACATGGATATGTCCGCAAAAGTCATAGTTACCGAAGAGTGTAAGAAGGCTTTGACAGATCTTGATGAAAAGGCCTGATCTGCCTTAATCCTGCCGTTTAATTCTTACAATATGTAACCTAATTGTTTCACATAAGCCATTATTACCGTGATAGACTTGTTCATGAAATAAATAACGAGTCAGTACGGTTATGGCAAATAAAAAAAGAACATTTACAGCAGCAGCAATAGTCATTGTCCTTTTGGCAGTGGCAGCATTCGTATGTTATGAGGTCTTTATCGTCAAGAGAGGATGGGTAAAGACCAACGAGGGAACATACTATTACGACAATAACGGAAATGCATATTCGGGCCTGAACACCATGCCCGACGGAACGAAGAGATACTTCGATCCGGCTACGAACCTCATGGTCACAGGTGAATACCAGATCGACGGAAACAAATATCTTTTCGACGATGAGGGAATAATGCAGTTTGGTGTCCAGAAGACCGGCGGCGTTTCAAAATACTACGATCCCGAGTCCGGTATCTTAAAGACCGGATGGATCGATACCGAAGGCGGCAAACTCTACTTCAATGAAGAGACCGGCGATCAGGCATTAGGGCTTACGGTCATCGGCGGACTGCAGTATTATTTCGATGCGCAGAGCGGCCTGATGAAGACGGGCGAGATCGAAGTCGACGGAGAAAAATACTGCTTCGATGATACGACCGGAGCAGGCTTTGACGGATTCTATGAAAACAACGGCGTAAAGCACGCTTATATGGGCGGAAAACTGTTAAGGGACGTAAGAGCCTATGCCGACAAGCACCTCTATTACTTCGACAGCGAAGGTGAGATAATCCGTGATGTTGACGGCACCAAACCGATGGTCGCTCTTACATACGATGACGGTCCATCCATCTATACAGATTCAATACTTGACACCTTTGAGGAATACGGTCAGAGATGCACTTTCTTCCTCGTCGGAGACAGGATCTCCTGGAACGAGGATCAGGCAAGGCGCGAAGTTGCAATGGGCTGTGAACAGGGAAACCACACCTACAGTCACAACAGGCTCACCGATCTGACCGCAGAAGAGATGCAGGAAAAGCTCAAAGGAACCGACGACGAACTTGTAAGGATATCAGGCAAAACTTCAACATGCTTAAGACCTCCCGAAGGCAAATGGAACGACACTCTTAAATCCGTATGCGGATGCCCGATTATCCTTTGGAGCGTTGATTCGCGCGACTGGGAGAGCAAAAACGCCGATAAGATCTGCAACCAAGTCATAGGCAAAGTCCAGGACGGCGATATCGTCCTCATGCACGACCTTTACCAGGCAACGGCAGATGCCACCAAGCGCATCGTTCCGTCACTCATAGAGGCAGGCTTCCAGCTTGTAACAGTTGAGGAACTCGGACTTATAAAAACCAACGGTACCGGCCTCGAAGACGGCGTCGTCTACTATTCGATACCCAACAGGTGATTTGATTGGGGCAGACTCCATAAGAAAGACTTAGTTATCTCTCGCATCCCACTTCTTCATGACTTCGACCGAGCGTTCGACAACCTTCTCGCTGGCTTCACCTTCCATGCGGTGCCCTGCGCCGTCAATGACGACATATTCGCAGTCAGGAAGAGCCTCGCGCGCTTCATCGAAGAAATGAGGGTCTTCGCCAAAGCTCCCTTCGGTACCGGTAATGATGACCGTGGGGATCATGCACTTGGAGATCAGTGAATAGATATTCGTGGTGATCGTCTGCTTGTGCTCAAAATGCATTATATCGGCAGCGTAAAAACTCGGATCGACAAGGATCAGGCCTTTGATCTCGGACTGCCTCAGCGTTCCGGCATATGAAGTCACCAGTCCGCCCATGCTGTGTCCGTATAGATATATATTAGAAGTATCAACATATGAGATATATTCGAGCGAATCGATCACGGCATAAAGATCCAGCACCTGCTCGAAGATAAAATCCCCGAGATATTCCGGGTCGGCATAAGAATCCGGAGGAGTTCCGTTCTGGAACTGGAATTCGATCACGGCATAATCTTTTTCGCTGTAGCTTTGCGCCTTATTGGAATACCTTCCGAAATGAGAATAAAGCCCGCCCGATATGACGATCGTCTTAAAAGGTCCTTTGCCTTCGGGATGCGTTATCTTTCCCTGGATAGGATTGCCGTCTCTGTAAAAAGTTATATATTGAATCTGCCCTTCCTCATCTTCAATCTCAGGCTCTTTTATCGAATAATCGATCGACAGGAAGATAGGTAATTGAGGTTCAGTCTCTCTGGGTTCTGTGGACATCATTATCCTTTGGACCGTGGTCTCGGGGGGTGTCTGAGAAGGCTCGGTAACCTGCGTTCTGCCGCACGATGTCAGCAAAACGAGCATTACGGAAACAGCAGAAATGATGTGTCTTTTAATATTCACCGGTTGACCCACGCTCATGATATCTTTTAAAATTATAGCATGGTATCAGATGCTGCTTTCTGATCCATATGGGACCCAATCTTAGAGATAATTTGCATCGAAAAATTTTATCTTTATTTTTCAAACGGCTTTTGGTAATATATATAGGTTTAGGCATTTTTAATACCAGGGGGATTGTATGTCTAAAAAAGTAATTGCTATTATCGCCGTTGCAGCGACCGCAGTAATTGCCGTTGCAGTTGTTCTTGCAGTAGTTTTTTCCAAAGCAAACAGTTACAGACTTCTCAAGATGTTCGAGTTCGAAGGGACCGGAACAATCTATAGAGAAAGCAAGGGCGATCTGACCCCTTATCCCAATATGGTATTGGAGAGCGGTGATAAGATCTCACTGGTATCCGGTCTCATGACCATCCAGGCTGATGACGATAAGTTCCTGACTCTCGATGAGCATACAACGATCATATTAAATGCCACAGGCACAAAGACCAACAGCAGAACCCAGATAGAGCTCCTTGAAGGCGGTATTACCAGTGATATCAGGAATAAGCTCTCCGCCGATTCGACTTATGAGATCAATACGCCTAACTCGGCGATGTCCGTGCGCGGTACGGTCTTCTACACATTCGTCTATGAGGAAAAAGGCGTCAAGTATACAAGAATCTGCTGCTTCGAAGGTGAAGTCGTAACCAATCTCGTATATAAAGACGGAACCACCGATATCACACCGGTATCAGTTCCCAAGGGCAAGGAAGTCATCATCTATGAGGATGATACCACGACAGCCTACCTATACAGTGAGCCGCGCGATATCGAATACCATTCGATCCCGGAAGATGAACTTCTTGAACTCAAGGACCTTATCGATAACGAAAATAAGGAACTGTCTATTACAAGTCCTGAGATCCAAAGGATCCTCGACGGACCTTACTATGTATCATTCACATATAACGGACAAGTATTCGGAACACAGACAGTAGAAAAAGGTGCGCTTGCACAGATCCCGTCACTTAGTCCTTCTCCTGAAGGAGGCTGGGATTTTATCTTTGACCAGCCGATCGAACATGACACAACGATCGAGTGGAAAGAATGAGAGGGGGTATCGATATGAAGCTGAATAAAACACTGATCAACAGAAAAACTCTTATCAAAGCTATGAGTTCTGTCCTCAGTATTGTGCTGACTGCCAATGCCGGCCTTGAACTTATGACCGAAAACATATTTGCCGCTGACGGAGTTATAACACTCAGCGGAAGTACCGTTACAACCACATCGTCTCTTGCTGATAACGGATTTGAGAACTTCTATCTTATTAATCTTAACGGCAGTACTTTAGTTTCCAAATCTGATGACAAAAACGATAACGGTGTAATCATCGGTAGCGGCTATGATTTTATAGTCAATAAATGCTGCACCCTTTCACAGCAAACGCCCTACACATTCGGAAATGTATCGCTTAGAGGCGGAACGGCAACTTTATCTACTGCTACACTGAAGATAACCACCGGCACTAATACATTTAACGGCGCTATAGCCGGAACGGGCAATAACGAGATCCTTAACTATGCCACATTCAAGATGGATACTTTTAATGCTTCTGCTTTTGCCTCCAACGGAATCCAGGCATTCAATAACGGTAAAGCATGGCCTTCCGGAAAAGGTATATACGGAACCGGAACTATACAAGCAAATAGCGTTTATATTAACAGCAACATATATAACGATGTTGAAGGTTCAGAGATTCGGGTAACCAACACTTTTGTAAAAGACGGCAGAGATATCAATGCAGTTGTTATTGCAAGTCCTAATACCTATATCACATCCGAGGGCGGTACCTTTACTCTTCAGGTCGGTAACATAACAAAAGAGATTACAGGAGCATTCACCGGGAAAACAGCATATGAAGTATTGGGAAGTCCCGAGATCCTTCTCCATAATAATACCGTCTATATATCATCAGGATTGCCAGATAACGGGTTTACCAATTACTACCTGACAGATATTAACGGTACTAAGGTGTCAAAATCCAAGAATCAGGAAGATGAAGCTGCAAGCATTGAAGATGGTTATAACTTTGAGATCAAAAAATGCAGCACATTAGATGTGCTCACTCCGTATGTTTTTAGAAATATACGTCTTGAAGGAGGAACCGGTTCTTTATCGACTGCAGTGCTTAAAATTGAAGATGACGTAACCTTTAACGGGAGTTTTACAGGAACCGGAAATAATCAAATTCTTAACTATGGCACATGCAGGTTCGTAAATTTTGTTGCTTCTAATCTTGGAAATAGCGGAATACAGGAATTCTGTAACGGTAAAGCATATCCGTCCGGAAACGGTATTTACGGAACCGGTAAGATTATCGCTGATAGTGTTTATATTGATAACAGTGCATATAGTGATGTTGAAGGTTCGGAAATAATAGTTAAATCTACTTTTGATAAAGGCAGCCAAGACATCAATTCCACTGTCATTGCACAGCCGGACACCAGTATAGTTTCCACAGGTGGTTCTTTTAAACTTAAAGTCGGGGACGCTGAAAAGTTGATAACCGGATCTGCTTACGATAAAGCAATTAATTTGTTAGATAATCCCGGTGTTACGCTCGCCACCATTCCCGATGTGTACTACGGAACAGCTTACGATTTCAGTAATAAGATAAATACTGCAAGTGGTTATGACAGCTCTAAGGTCTACTTGGAGTATTCAAAGGACGGATCAACTGTCCTTTCAGAAAAACCTGCAGCTGTCGGTTCTTACTATGTCCGCGCAGTAGCACCTGCTTCCGGTTCTTACAGGGAAGCAACGACTTCATGGACATCTTTCAGCATCAAATATCTGCCTTTGGATGAGCTTTATCCTTCCGGAGCTCCGTACTTTACTGTAAGCGGCACGGTCAACGGAAAATATATTCCCGAAGCACTGGTCTTCACAGCACCCGACGGTGTGCTGATCGGCTGCCCTACACTTCCAGACTTCGAAGATTTTTCGAGTTCCGTAACTCTTACGGAAAATGATCTGTATGTTGACGGCCATGTCAATGAAGACCTCGATGTCGTATTTGTCAGAGCTTCCGACGGAGCCACAACCGACGGAAAAGCAGTCAGCTACTTTATCAGCGATATCAGTGAATATGTTTACGATCATTACGAACCGGTTTTCGAGGCTTTCATCGTTGATGCCGAAGGCGGTATGCTTGAAACATCCGTTGACGAGGAAGATGCAGTCATCGTGGCTGACGAGTTAAATATCAGTGTATACGATGACAACCTTAAGTCCGTGATCATGGAAGTTGACGGAACCAAGACCGACCTGAGCAGCAAGATAAGCGGCGGTCAGTGTGATATAACACTTTACGGTACGGTAGCTAAATACAAGACAGTAACGATCACCGCAACCGATATGGCAAACAGAGTATCTGAAGCAAGCTTCAAGCTTTATCATGAACCTGTCGATCCTTCTCTCTCAGTTACCATTCCCGATACTATCTATGTCGGTGATGACTATACACCTGACATCATTACTAATTCCGACGGAGACATAAAGGTCGAATACTCCAACGGATCCGTAACATCAGCTGAACCGTTTACAAAAGCAGGTACTTATAATCTGTCTGTTAACGTATCGGCAACTGATTACTACAACGAAGCTTCCTATAATACGGAATATACGATCTTAAAGAAGACTCCCGTCTCATCAGTAACAGTAGCAGATATCTATGTTGGCGGTACAGTCAATCCGGTATTTACATCAACTTCAGACGGAAAGAGCACCGTTACTTTCGAATATAAGAAGGCTGATGCGGCCGATACCGCATATTCAACAGTTGTTCCTTCCGCTGCCGGCACTTATACAGTAAGGGCTACTGTTGTTGAGACAGATGCTTATCTGGAAACTGTATGCACCGATACTTTCACGATCAAAAAGTATGTTGCCGAAGCTAAGGTTTCCGTAGAAAACATCTTTGTAGGCGGAGAGGTCAAGCCCGTGGTTACGACTGAATCCGACGGCAAGGCGTCATTCGAATACAAGTTAAGCACAGCTCCCGATACTGCATACTCATCTGTTGTTCCTTCCGCTGCAGGCACATATACCGTAAAAGCTACGGTACCCGAGACTGACACTTACCTGGGCACAACATGCACCACATCTTTCACGATCAGCAAGATCACTGCCGTAGCTGAAGTATCCGTAGATGACATCTTCGTCGGCGGTGAGGTCAAGCCTGTGGTTACAACTGAATCTGACGGCAAGGCTTCATTCGAATACAAAGCAAGCACAGCTCCTGATACGGAATACTCTTCTGAAGTTCCTTCTGCTGCTGGCTCATATACAGTAAAAGTAACGATCCCCGAGACGGATGCTTACTTAGGCACAACATGCACAGATACTTTCGCTATTAAGAAGCTCGTCGTCAAAGGCAGCGTCTCAGTAGAAGACATATTTGTAGGCGGCAAGGTCAACCCTGTGGTAACAACAGAATCCGACGGCAAGGCTACATTCGAATACAGATCAAGCTCTGCTTCCGGTTCAGGCTATGCCTCTGCTGTTCCTACTGCAGCAGGCACTTATACCGTAAGAGCAACCATTGCCGAGACTGACACCTACGAAAAGATCGTATGCACATCTGAGTTTACGATCAGTCTCAACAAGGTCACCCTGATGGAACTTTCCATCAAGGACTTCTTCGTAGGCCAGAGCCCTGACATCGAATATCAGAGCAATTCCGACGGAAAGATGACCGTAATGTATAAGCGTTCCGATGCCCCCGACACAGCTTATACAGAAAAGGCTCCCACACAGCCCGGCAAGTATACAGCCCGTGCAACGGTACCTGCGACAGATATCTACGAAGGCGCAAGCTGCACAACGGAATTCAGCATCTCTTACCTTGATGCTCCCGATACGATCTTTGTTCCTTTCGGAACAGCAGGCAATAACGGTTACTTTAAGAGTGATGTAGTCCTTAATGCTCCAAAGGGGTTCACGATCTCTACAACATTCGGTGAGAATTATGCCCTGAGCATTCCTTATTCCGAAGACCTGACAGCGATCTATCTTAAGAGAGATGACGGCGCTCTCACAGCTGCGATCCCTCTTACCAAGAGACCTTTGATAGACAAGACCGCACCTACGTTAACTACTTCATCCGGAGAGTTCGATGACGGTGCTACGATCTATGCTGCAAACCTTAATGTGGACATCAGTGATACAAATCTTGCATCACTTACCATAAACAACGAGAAAGTGGATCTTTCAACCTTAACAGGCAATAAGCTTACATTAAGCTCCGGTCTAGGAACCACCGAATATAAGATCGTTGCAGAAGATATTGCAGGAAACATCACCACGATCGACTTTATCCTTAAGGCCGAATGGCTGGAAAGCGGAGTCATACTCCCGGGTGTTGCTCTTCCTCTGTCAGAAGATGAATCCTATACTCTCGACAGCGGTTCATGGACAGTAACCATGACCTCCGACGGTAATATCGTGGAAGATACGACCGTATATAACGGCGATATGCCGGTCTATGTTAACGAAGGCGGCGACTATACATTTACCAAGGTAAGCTGATCAGTCTATGCGCAAGAACCTGTTAAGCGTAATAGATACTCTCTTAGTAGGAACTCTTGTTTTCCTGCTCACCTTTACGAACCTGTTCAGCGCATTGGATTACATCGCTCGTGATTATCTCTATCAGGTGCCGAGAGGTATAAAGAGCGACATCAAGATCATCGGTATCGACGGCCGGACTTTGGAAGAATACGGCCCTATCCAGACATGGTCAAGAAGCGTTTATGCCGACCTTATAGATAAGCTTAATGTTGATGAGAATACAAAGCCCTATGTAATAGGATTCGATATCCTGTTCTCGGGCAATCTCGACAGTGAAGGCGACCAGGCTCTCGTTGATGCTGCGGCAAAATACGATAACGTCGTTGTCGTAAGCGATCTTCATTACAGCATCAGATGGGCAGTCGACGATAACGGAACCAAATATTATCCGGTAAGCGAGATCTATAATCCGTACCAAGAACTGCTTGATGTTACCACCGTAGGCTACTGTAATGTCTCCCAGGATTCCGACGGAACCGTAAGAAGGATCCTCCCTACAGAAACATTCGAAGGCAATACTTACTATTCATTTGCCAAAGTCATGTACGATAAGTACTGCTCTGTGCTGGGCGTAACACCTAATGAGATACCCACAGACAAGACCGGAAGATCGCTCATCAACTATTCAGGCAAGCCCGGAGATTATGAATGTGTCTCCATGGCAGACGTGCTCGACGGTAAGTTTGATCCGAGGATCTTCTCTGACAGCATTATCTTCGTCGGCGCATATGACTCGGAGATGCAGGACGACTTCGTAGTCCCTAACGGCGGAAGCCGCCAGATGTACGGAGTTGAGATCCACGCCAACATCTTCCAGTCCTATCTCCAGGGAAGATTCGCTTTGAACGGCAATCCCTATATATTGGCGATTGTAACCGCAGTTGCCGCAATGGTGATCCACCTTCTTTTCAAGAAACTCAAGGTATGGCAGTCGGTTATATTGCTCATCGCATCCATCGGTGCCGAGATTGCACTCCTGGTCTTCATCAACAACAACGGTTATTCGTTCAGCGTCATCTATTTCCCGCTGGTGATCTTTCTGTCGTTCATCTTTTCGCTCGGAATCAACTATCTCATCGAAGTCAGTAAGAAGAAAAAGGTTCTTTCTGCATTCCAGAAATATGTCGCTCCTCAGATCGTTGAAGAGATCGCAAAGAAGGGCGATTTTGAGATCAAGCTCGGCGGCGAGAACAGAGACATTGCAGTACTCTTCGTTGATATAAGAGGCTTTACGACAATGTCGGAAGCCTTAGAGCCTGAACAGGTCGTAGAGATCCTTAATGAGTATTTGAGCCTTACGACAAAATCGATCTTCGACAACAGCGGCACGCTTGATAAGTTCGTCGGCGACGCGACCATGGCTGTCTTTAATTCTCCTTTCGATCTTGAAGACTATGAATACAAAGCTGTCTGCGCTGCAATGGATATCGTCAAAGGCGGCGAAGCCATCGAAGATAAATTCATGAAACGCTTTGGCAGGAGCGTCGGCTTCGGTGTAGGCGTCAACGTCGGTCCCGCAGTCGTCGGCAACGTAGGGTGCGAGTTCAGAATGGACTTCACGGCCATCGGCGACACCGTCAACACTGCAGCAAGACTTGAAGCTAACGCCAAAAAGGGCCAGGTCCTAATAAGTGATGTCCTCTACGAAAGACTCAAAGACCGCCTTGAAGTCAGCGAAGTCGGTGAGATCCCCCTCAAAGGAAAGACAAAGGGCGTCTTCGTTTACGAAGTAAAGAAGATAATCGGCAGAGACTGATATATATTCATTGTTTTTTGAAAGATAAACGAAATCGCAAACTGCCTGTGAAACAGAGATCACTATTTCACAGGCAGGCGCGATCGTCTGAAGGACTTTTTAAAGAATATGCGGGCTCATGGTTAAGCCACTTGGCTCTTTATTCTGAATTTACACAATTATATGGGCACGGCGTAAGATTGCTTGAATTTACGTAAAAGTGTACGCAAATCTCGCTCAAAGCGTACAGTCCAGCGTAAGATCGCTTGAATTTACGTAAAAGTGTACGCAAATCGAACTCAGAGCGTACAGTTTGCGTAAGATCGCTTGCAGTGCGTAAATCCGAACCTAAATCGTGCTCGGAAGGTTCTCTTTGACGCACTTTCGCTTAAAAGTGTGTAAATCAGAACCCAAATTGACTTCAGAGGGTTCACTTTTGCGCACTGCATTCCAAAGTACTTTTTTCGCGAAAAACCGTACTCAAAATTGCACTTTTCTAAAAAGTGCACTCCGGAGTACGGAAATTCGTGAAAAACCGTACTGAAAATTGCACTTTCCCATAAATGTGCACTCCGGAGTACGGAAATTAGCCCAAAAACCGTACTCTAGCGTGCACTTTAGTGAAGACTTGTTTTTCAACCACAACGTTCCGAAGAACCGGTTTCTTATTCCCATTCCCCTACATATATCCCGGAGTAATCCTCGTCGTAGTAATCACCGAAAATGTCGCCGCTGTAGCCGTCGTAATCGCCGCTGTAGTCATCGTAATCGTCACTATAACCGTCGTAGTCTCCGCTGTAGTCATACTCGTAATCGCCGTAGTAATCACCACTGTAATCCTCGTAGTAATCGTCGCCGTAGTCTTCATAGCGCTCGGAATACTCGTCATCCTCGTAGTATCCGATGTACGGGCCATCCGCAGAACCGAAGGCTCTTTGCGGACGGTTGCCCGGATAATCAAGATAGTAGGAAGAGCTTGCGCGCTCGGGATAACGGGAGCTGTCAAACGAGTGGTGTTCGTCAGCGATCTCTTCGTCGGTGCACATGAAATACATTTCCGGATGATCTTTGAAAACGGTGGCGTCGCAGTGATACCATTCGCCGTCGAGCTGTACGAGATTCCAGTAGTGGCCGTTCGTATATACAGGATATCTTTCGACCATCATGTTTGGGATGCCGGCACAGTCGAGGAGCATTTTCGCGCATGCAAAGTAGACATAGCAGTCACCGCTCTTTCTTGTAAATCCTCTGTATGCCGCGTCCTCAAAAGACAGCTCGCTTGTCATTGCCTGATAGTAAACATTAGAATGCACCCAGTTGAAGATCTCTCTTGCAGTATCGACGTCGTTATCGCACCAAAGCGTCGACATGATGTTTTCCGCAACGGTATATGCCGGAGATGATTTGCTGTATGAGATGCCGTCATTTGTCTTGGTATGTTTCTTATCGGACAGGTCCTTGACCTTGCCTCCTGCAAGATCTTCCTTATCTGTATCAGAAGAAGTATTCTTGTTCTTTGTTTTCGAGCCCGCTTCGAAAACAGCTGCTGCCTTAAGATCATCATTGCCGTTCAGATAATACCAGGTGCCGGCAACTGATGTCAGGACTATTGCCAAGACTCCGAATGCGCAAAGGATCTTCCTGCCGGCATGGCTCTTCTTTTGGGTGCCGGTCTTAACGGTCTTTATGGCCTTGACGGAAGGCTTTCTGACAGTTCTTTTCCTGACAGGCGTATATGTCTGCATTGCAGTGAAATCAGTGTAGCTGCTTACAGGAAAACTGTCGCTGATCGGATTGAATTCCGTATAATTGCTGCTGACCGTATTATCCGGCGTCAGATACCAACCTTTTATACCCATTACTATTTCCCCTTTAATACTATTAGTTCTTTAATACTTTTTTCGCCGGGCACGTTCTTGTGCCTTCTGTTTCTGGTTTAAGGGTAATCTTCGGGGTTTTCAAATAATCTTCATTTCAGCATCAAAACGACAACAATATTGAGAGAAAAAATCGGCATAGGAAGGCGCAAAAAATCATCTTTGATGGGTCAGAACCCGGCAAATAACGGGCCCGGACCTCATCAAAGGACCGGCAAAGGATCCCATTAAACGACGGCAAAGGACCACAACAAATTGATGGCACTCAGGCCCCCAACAAATTCATGGCAGGTCGAGTTCTACGCCGTTGAGTGCGGATTCTCCGTCCCATTCGCTTTCCCATACCAGAAAGCTGACTGTGGGACGTTCTTTGTAGACATGGAAGAAGACCTCAACGGCATTGACTCCGTTTTCGGTAACCATCAGATAAAAAGACCCCTGACCTACCGTGATATTAGGATAGATCTCTTTCCATACTTTCTTTGTTAAATCCAGGACTGCCTCATCGGTGACCGTATCGAGATCAACAATAATCTCCTTGATACTGTATTCGGTCCGGCTGAAAAGATCTGCATAGTCATCGCCGTAATGGTAGTCCTGAAAGTCTATTGAGAGAATGTCTATATTGATATCCATGCCTTCGGGAATGTTTTCTTTAGCAATGATGTACTTTTTGAATTCAGCGAAGAAGTCAGGGCTGGACCCTGAAAAATCAGTGACCAGAGTATCAGTGATCCTGTCACCCTGAGTAACCCTTACCTCATATGTCTTATCATCCGGAAGTACCGGAGTATGCACGTCATATATTATTCCCGTTTGAGAAGCGATCTCAAAACTTGAATTATCGGCAACATCGTCACCATATTTGGATGTCAGATATTCTCTTATCGCGGGCTGCAGGTTCCGGCACTTTCTCTCACGGCTCACATTTTCCATAAAGATCGAAGCCAGAGCGGAAACAACAACGGCACCTGTAAATATCCAGGCGGCAATTTGCAGTTTGGGATATTTGCTGATAACTTTCCTTGCAAAAGAGATCTGGTAAATCAGGCACAGCAACGGCAAAAGGCAGATCAGGCATTCATATGCCAGCGTAACCATAATCGCAGACAGACCGAAGAACCAGGCATAACTCCTGAATCCGAAGAAGGTACCTTTAAAACCTGTATAGACAGCATAGAGGAACGGGATAAAAGACGCGAAGAAAAAGACCGTACCGATTACTTCGCCGATTATATTTATCAGTTTTTTATTGTCAGTATTATTCTCCATTTTTATCTCCCTGCATGACTGATCTATACCGGTATACTAACATGACGTTTCACGTTTTTCAAGAGAATTTTATCGAATAACGATATTTATTTTCGGTTTTTCGAAAAAGAGGCGTGGCAAAAAACGGCGAAAAAACCAAATTTCAAAGCTTATAACGGGAGTTGACACCCTTCCCCGCCGTGTGTTACATTCACGATGTAATTCCCATGAGGGAGTAGCAAGCGCTTTAGCGTAGCAAGTCAACATACTGGTCTTAACGGCCTGGCTTGTTTTAAATTGCGAGACTCATGTATAGCCTAACTATACATGTGTTATTCGTTGATTAAAGTAAGGAACAATAACCCAAGTATAGTCACGCTGTACTTGGGTCTTTTTATTGTTAAGGGCTTTAGGGAATTTTGAAAATCTATAAAGTCAGGAGAAAAGCAAGATGGAGAAATTCCTCGAGATCAGGGACCTGAAGAAGAGTTTCGGTACAGGCGAAGCCAGACAGGAAGTTTTAAGGGGTATGAACTTCACTGTCGAAAAGGGCGAGTTCTGTGTACTGTTGGGACCTTCAGGTTCAGGCAAATCAACATTACTGAACATCATTGGCGGGATCGACACGCCTGATTCGGGCTTCGTAAGCATCAGGGGCGACAAGCTTGAAGACATGAACGAGAAGCAGCTTACGATCTACAGAAGAAAACACTTGGGTTATGTATTCCAGATGTATAACCTTATTCCCAACCTCAACGTAAAAGAAAACATCGAAGTCGGTGCATACCTTTCGGACAAGCCCTTGGATGTCGAAGAGGTCCTAACGACATTAGGTCTTCAGGACCACAAGTACAAATATCCCAATCAGTTATCCGGCGGTCAGCAGCAGAGAGTCTCTATAGGACGTGCCGTCGTAAAGAATCCGGATATCCTGATGTGCGACGAGCCGACAGGCGCTCTCGATTACAAGACTTCAAAAGAGATACTCTCGCTTATCGAAGACTGCAACAAAAAATACGGCAGCACGATCATAATGGTCACTCACAACGAGGCGATCAGATACATGGCTGATCACGTCATCAAATTAAGGGACGGCGTAGTACGTCATAACGACATCAACACCGAAAAGATCCCCGCTTCCGAGCTCGAATGGTAAGGAGGCAGAAACATGAGAAATCCACTTATCAGGCGAATCCCAAAAGAGCTCGCTTCTGATTGGCACAAGTATCTTGTCATCATTCTCTTTATGGTCGGAATGATCGGCGTCATCTCCGGCATGTATGTCGGCCGTGAGAGCATGGTCGCTTCGATCGAAGCAGGCAAGGAAGAACTTAATCTTGAAGACGGATGTTTTGAACTGTCGCACAAAGCATCCTCCGAACTTTTAGACAGCATTAGCACAGGCGAAAAGGCCGACGTCAGGCAGTACTTCATCGACAAAGGGATCAAAGAAGCTGATGAGGAAGTCGCAAAAGCCGTCGAGGAAGAACTTCACACTCAAGTCGAAGATGCGATCGAAAACGGTGTCCGCACCCAGTGCGAAGCCTTGGGTGTAACCGACGAAGAGATCATCAAAAGCTACATAGACGAGGCTATGGATGAGAACTTTGAAAGTGCTCTTGAAGAAGCGCGCGATTCAAAGGAATTCAAAGATGCCGTAAGCAAAGCATATGAAGAAGCCCATAATGAAGTGATAAAAGCCGTTGATGAGGAGTGGGCCGATATCGAGGAGGAATACGATCTTAACGATGAGGATTTTTCTCCCGTCAAAGTATCCGTCACAGAGCACTTCTACCGCAATGAATCGGAAGACAACGATAATGACGGGACAGAAGATTCGACTGTAAGGATCTTCAAGAGCGATTCTGAAGTCGACATGGCCTACGTCATCGAAGGCCACACGCCCGAAAAGATCAATGAGATCGCCATCGACAGAAACCATGCTGATACAGTCGGCGTTAAAACCGGAGATGTGATCACTGTTAGCGGAAAAGAATACGAAGTCGTCGGTCTTCTGTCATTTGTTAATTACCTTACGATGCATGAGTCAAACACCGATCTGATGTTTGACGCATTCGGTTTTGATGTTGCAATGGTGACACCTGAAGCATTCGATGAACTGCCTTCAAGACTTCACTACAATTACGCATTTCTTTATGACGTAAAGCCCGCAAACAAGATCGAGCAGGCTGACTGTTCCGAACACTTTCTTAAAGGGCTTATAACACAGTCTCTCGTATACGATAACGAGATCAAGGATTACCTTCCGACATACTTAAGTCAGGCAAGAAATTTCGCGCCTTCCGATATCGAAGGAGATTCCACGGGAACGGGGATCTTCTGCTATATCCTTATCGCAGTTATCGCATTTATCTTCGCGATAACGATAAGCAATACGATCGATAAGGAAGCTTCGGTAATAGGCACTCTCAGAGCATCGGGATACAGCAAGGGCGAGCTCATAGTTCACTATATGTCGATGCCCGTAATAGTTACTCTTGCAGGCGCTGCAATAGGAAATATACTGGGCTATACAGCTTTTCGCGACATGGCTGTAAAGATCTATTACAACACATACAGCATCCCTTCACCGAGGCTCGTATGGAGTTCATCAGCGATGGTAAAGACTACCGTTATCCCGCTTCTTCTGATGTTCTTTATCAACCTCTTCGTTATCGTTAAGAAGCTTCAGTTAAGTCCTCTGAAATTCCTAAGGCACGACCTTACAAAATCGAAGCGCACAAAAGCAAGAAGGATCCCTGCATGGTCTTTCTTAAGCAGATTCAGGATAAGAGTCCTGTTCCAGAATTTGCCTAACTACGCGGTGCTTATTTTCGGCGTTATCCTGTCAGAACTGATGCTCTGCTTTGCATTCGGACTTAATGACTCTCTTGCAAATTACGGGGACAGAGCTCCTGATATGGTTTTCGCTGATTATCAGTACATGCTGATGGGATATAAGGATTCCGACGGAAACATCATTGCGACAGAAGAAGAGTCGGCAGAAAGATTCAGCTGCACGAATCTCATGTATCCCAAGGATATAAAGGCAGCTGCAAGGTCAGGCATGGGCAGCGGCGGTGATGAGAGCGTCACGGTTTACGGTGTCGCTGATAACAGCTCATACATTACACTGCCTTCGGATCTGCCATTAAATACGGTATGTGTATCGACCGCTTTCAAAGATAAGTTCTATCTTAAAAAAGGTGATGTCATAACGCTTAATGAAGAGTACGAGAACAGATCATACGAATTCACGATCGGCGGTTTTACCGACTATGAAGGCGGCATTGCCGTATTCATGGATAATGAGAACTTTAATAAGATCTTCGACAGGAAGCCGGATGAATTCTCAGGCTACTTCTCGAGAAATGAGATCACGGATATCGACGAACAGGATATCGCAACAGTAATTACGGTAGATGACATCTCAAAGGTAACCACGCAGCTCATGCACTCGGTCGGCGGCTTCATCGAGATCTTCAAGTATGCGATGATCGTTCTTGCGGCAGCCCTGATCTATCTTCTTGCAAAGATCATCATTGAGAGAAACGAGCACTCGATATCCATGGTCAAGATCCTGGGCTTTAAGACCGGTGAGATCGGATCACTTTATATAGTTCCCACTGCTATTGTGGTAACCGTGTTTACCGTGATAAGTCTTTTTATCGGCTATCTTATGATGCTGTGGATCTTCCACGTGTTCATGCTCCAGATGGACGGGTATTTCTCATTCTATATGAGCCCTCTGTCGATGGTCCTTTCCGTGGTATATCTGCTTCTGGGATACGCATTCGTATCGGTGATCGACTACATCAGGATCCGGAAGATCCCCATGGACGTTGCACTCAAGAATATCGATTAACAACAGCCTGCCTGTCATTGTGGAATGGCTGGCAGGCTTATGTTAAGATATCTCGAGCAATCAATATGAGGGGATAATACGGGGTTATGAAAAAGAAGATAATTACGGCAATCGTTTTGCTGGTCCTTGGCTTGTGCGCAATTGCAGCAGGCATATTCGGTAAATCATTTACAAGATCATCTGATGTTTCAGGCTTTACTGATGACTCTGTCGGAAAGACGGTCAAGCTCTGTACAAGCAGTGATACGTTCTGGCCGATTGATGCTCAGAACGGTATTTACTATACGGATGATGTCATCATGTACGTTGCCATTCCCGATGAGGCATCTTACAGGATCGATGCCATGAATATGTACGATACTGCCCAGACAGTAACGGGAACGGTCAGAAAAGCTCCGGCTGAAATGAAAGAAAACGCGGCCAATTCCCTCATCAGTCACTATGAGATGATGGAGGAATATATCGAAGGTTTTGAATTGACTGATGATGACCGCGAATACTTAAGAACCTCCATTGCCGATTATTATATCGAGATAACCGATACTAACATTCAGACGGTAAAAACCGTTAAGACTGCACTTTATATTGCCGGAGCGGTATTGCTGCTTGCGTCAGTGATCTTCTGGATCTCCGCATTTTCGCGAAAATCAGCAATCAAGATATCCCTTGTTTTCGCAGGCATCATTGTATTGCTTGCAGTGGCTTTGATCGTGATCTTCTTTAAGCAGATAGGCCTTATGTCCAATATAAAAAAGGACGGCGAAGGCGTCTACTACATGGAGTACGACAAGGAATTAAAGCTCGACGATATGCTCGCTGCCGGAATCACCTCAGATGAGGAACTGCTCGAATGGATCAACAAAAATGAATTCCACGGTATGGGCTTCGTAACCCTCGATAAGGAAAGATACGGATGTTCTTCCTTCGCTGCAAAGTCACCTGACGGAGACATATTATTCGGACGCAATTTCGATTATCCCGAGACAGATACCGTCATGGTATATATGAATCCCGAAAACGGTTACGCCTCATATGCCATGGCTGATCTGGCAGTTATCGGAGTCGGAAGGGGACCTGACGAGATCGATCCTGATTCCCCTATTGGAAAACTGATCATGACTTCCACTCCTTACCTCGTATGCGACGGCGTTAACGAAGCCGGATTAGGCATCAGCAACCTCGAGCTCGATATCGGTGAACTGCATCAGGATACCGGAAGGCCTGATCTGTTTATCTATACTGCTCTGCGCGTTATCCTCGACCGCTGTGCTACCGTTGATGAAGCAATTGCTTTTCTGGATCAGTACGACATTCATACACATAACGACGTCAGACAGCATCTGTTTATCACAGACAAATCCGGGCGCGCAGTCGTTGTCGAATGGTTCGACGATAAGATGTATGTCAATGAACTGAACGCCGTAACGAACTCCGTATTGACTCCCGGCGATCATTACGGTGAGGAATCCGACTGGAGACTGGATGTACTCCTGGAAGAACTGTCGGACAACAACAATGTCTTAACACATGATCAGGCCAGGGATCTTCTCGATGCCGTCAGTCAGGGCAGTTATACCGAGTGGTCCGCCGTATACGATCTCAACAGTTTTTCTGTTGATGTATATGTGGACTGTCATTACGATCATCCGTACCATTACGGGCAAAACTGATGACTGCGGGTGGTGCTCCCTTTCGGTTTGTCATAGAAGATACTTCACAGAGCGAATAGACCTTTTCGATTTCATCAAAGCATCTGCTAATAAGGCAGATATATGCCTTTGCGATTTCATCAAAAATCCGGCTTTTAGGGCGGTTTGTGATGAATTTTTCGAGATAATTCATCACAATAACGACTTTTCGGGGCATTTGTGATGAATTGCTTCTGACTGACTTCAAACATCAAGGTCCGGTTGCGGATAGTATAAAACTTCTTAACCGGCCTGCTTTTAACAATGTTAAATCCTGTATAATGGTGAAAATACGGGAATAATGCGGGGATTTTTAATTATGGCCGGAAGGATAATTAAGAGGAAGACCAGGAATATCGCCGCAGTGGTGCTTGCTGCAGCTTTCATATGCTTTGCAGTCATACCGTTTATCCGCGAAGGCAAAAGTCCGAATGTTGCCATTATCTCTCCGGTGATCCCTTTGTATATGATCAAAAAGACCAGTATCCCGCTGCCTTATTCAGGCGGGGCCGTTGTAGTACAGGTTTATTACGATTTCCACCTGCAGAAGCGTGATACATATATTATCGGTATCAAGGTCTCGTCAGAAGCATATATCATTCATCATTCAACCGGGGAAGCGGAGAAGATCAAAGATACGGAGCGTTACCAGTCGATCCTGGATCAGTTCGACTGACCGTCCTTTTGCTTTTTCATGATGCCCTCCGAAAAAATGCCGGATCAATAATCTATCGTAATTTCCGTGAGCAGTGCATACCCTTCCGGAATCGTATCTGAAACACCGATGATATCCCCGACCCACTCGCCGGTACCCCAATAACCATATCTCAGAAGATACGGCAGAGGATCGATCGAAGGACCGGTCTTTGCTGGCTTCGAAAACAATCCTCCGGGCTTTTTATCCGGAACTTCTGTCTTTCCGTTACTTAACAGGATGACTTTTATCTCATCAGGAGAGTAATATACTTTCTTCGTGTGATTCAGCGTATATCTGAAGTCCGTTCCTTTCCGGGCGAAAAGACCTTTATAAGGATCTTCAGGGTCAACACCATATTCGTTGAATGCGTCGGATTCGCCGATCTCAACTTCGCGGAGATAAAACTCTATCTCCCGGCGCACATCCTTTTCGGCTCCCGAAAACCACCCCGATATATTCTTATATGTTTCGAAGACCGTATCAAAACCATTGCCCTCATGACCGCTCTCAACCGTCTGATCGTAAAGTTTCTTAATGGTCACGTTATTCTCATCTAACGAAAGAGGCCGGGAGTCACCCAGAAAAAGAATATGCGAGCCACTCCATTCATTGGCTATGAGCTCTCTTAAAGAACACAAAAACTCGTAGTGAGGAGCAGATGACTCCAACAGCTTATTGCCCATATCAAAATCGGAAGGACAGATATATTCCTTCCTGTCCACATTTACCCAGTTATAGTATTCCCCCATATACCGTTCCTCCGGTCAAAAACGCTGAATGCCTTGCGCGAAATACTCAATCGTTAAAGGTCACTTGGAAGTATAAGTGCCCGAGATGCGGCCGACTGAAATGACGTTGCCCGTGTTTCCTTCGGCGTCGGTATCAAGTTCGTCCATGAATTCCTTGAGATTATATACCGGTCCGTTGACGGCGCCCCTTGCTTTTTCGACAGGCGCTTTAAGTGCAAATACATAGACATTGTAGCGGTGCGTAGTTCCCGACGGCGGATAAGGTCCGGCGTATTCGACTACAGATGCCCAACCCTGCGGGAGAGTGGTCTCTGTAATGCCTGCAGACTTCCAGTGAAGGAAATTGGAAGCATTCATGTCGACCATGTAGATGACATATGTGGCCGCACCTTCGACCGGGTCCCAGGAAAGCTGTGGAGAGGCGTTCTCGCCTTCTGAAGTCTTGGAACATATCTCATCCCATTTTCCGTCGTGGAGGCTCTCAGAGGTAACTTTAAAGCCGGAATAAGCGCTTACAAATATATCGTCACTGTTATCTGTCAGATCAGCTTCTGAAACAGCCGTTGTTGCTGTTGTCGTTTCTTCTGTATCTTCCGTTACAGGCGCAGTCTCTTTAGCACTGCATCCTGCTGCTCCAAAAACCATCGCTCCGATAATTATCAGTGACAAAAACTTACGCATAAAAATCCTCCTATTCCTGCAGGACGATATATCATTCAAACTTCACTTTGCATTTGCCTTCGAGCTCAAATGCTTCCGGGTCTGCTCCTGTTGGTTTGCAGACAAGTGTATCTTCTTCCCACCTGACGAAATCGATATCATCCAAGTCATAATTATCTTCCCCGCATACGGCATATATCGAGTACCAGTCCTTAGCTTCCACCGGCGTCATCGGATCCTTGAAATCCAGAACGATAACATCTGAGGGAGCTGCCCAGAAACAGCCGTCAACCGCAAGAAGATCGTTCACCGGATTATAGAAACAATTGAACCATATGAAGGTCTCTTCAAATCCTTCCGGAAGTACCGGGTGGGATTCTGCGGGAATGTAATGCATGCACTGAAGAGTGCCGAGATCAAGAACACTGTAACCGTAAAGATCTTCGTCGAAAATAAAATACGTGTTTCCGTTTGAGTGATGAATGATGCTTGCCACCCGTGAGTGTCCGTCGGTGTTTTTCCACTCGAAAACTGTATTGCCGTCTTTTACCAGCCTGCATATCTCTCCGTCGACAGCTGCATAACCGGGCTTGCGGTTCTCTTCATCTGCGTAGTAATAGTATTTGACTGAATAACCCGATTCCAGTTCCTTTTCCCTGTCAGTCTCATCAAACTTTATCTTCGAAAAGATCTGCTCATCAAGCCTTTTCATGGTTTCCCTGTGTTTTTCTGATCCGTAGTAATTCATGTATTTATCCCCTTTCACAAATATCCGTATCTTTATCCCCTGCTTCAGATATTATAAACTGATATAGGGTTATTAGTATATTTTGGCAGTAAAACCACAAGGATTTGTCCCTTTCACATCCCGGTATTATGCTGTGTTCATCCGTACTGAATTCAATGATGTCTTCCCTCAGGAATAAATGCTGCCTTCCATCTATGGGCACTACGCTGTCACAGGCCTTGAATATCCTTTTCTTCAGGAAAAAATATTACTTTTCTTCAAGAGTTATATAAGCAGTGTTCATTGACTTGCTCTGCTTTTTTCCAGACCACGATTACCAGAACAACTATTATCGCCACAACAGCTATCGTGAATATTCCCTGCTCGCCAGCATAGTACGGAACCTTCTCATTGCTTGAAAGCGGCTGCAAATATAACTGATCCAGTTCGTTATGTACTGAATGAAGAAGGATCGCAGGTATCACGCTGCCGCTCACACTTCGTGTCCAGCAATAGATCACTGTCACCAGCATCACCAAAACAATGAAAGCTATTATTCCGTATACGATATTTACTTTTGACTGATATACATCTCCAAGGATCAGCGGCAGATGCCATAAAGCCCATATAAAACCGTTGATGATCACCGCCTTGACCTTTCCGAATTCCTTTTCGAGAACAGGGTATGCAAAACCTCTCCATCCTAACTCCTCTCCGGCAGCAGACAGCGCGCTTGAGATCAGCAGCGGAATAAAAGATACCGCGATGTAAGTACCGCCTGGAATCCCTTCTCCCCACTCGCCCAAAACGGCTTTTGGAAGCGTATCTATACCTGTTGTCGGATCTTTTAAGGCCACCCAGGCCAAAGCATATGTCAGTACCAGATACAATGCAGGAATAACAATGCTCAGGATGATGTATAACGGCCTGACCTTAAACTTAAACCCCAATGCTCCCTGATTCCTGAAAAACACTTTTGAGCAGACTATTCCTGTTATTCCAGGAACCCACATAAGAAGCGAAACGAACAGGTCAGATTTAGTAAAGATATATAGCAGCTCAAATATCAGGCTCACCGACAGCGTTATCCCGTAAAAGATAAGCAGAGACTTCTTTTCTTTTGACATTATGATTTCTCCTATTCCCCGGATGAGAGCATTCCATAGAATGCTTTTTTCAGCATCTCTGTTATCTGCTCTTCATCGTATTTCATCGAGTTGTTTGCAAGCAGGCTCGCAAGGCCGTGCGCCACGCTGAAGAAGATCAGAAACAACTTGCGCGCTTCCTCAATACCGCAGTCCATTTCTTTAGCAACCACCTTCAGGATCTCCAAGAGCCCGGGATTACCCATGAGCGTATCGATATCCGTTCCTCCGAACTTATCCGTCTGATAAAGGAAGCGGAAAAGGTTCTTCTCCTCATGGCCGAACCTCACATAGTTGAGCCCAAGCGTCAGAAACGGATTATCGTCATTTTCGTCCGGCATAATGTATCCGACATGATACCTGTCAGCCATCTCGTAAGCTGATTCTCTGATCTCGTCTACAGTCTTGAAACTATATAGCACCGGCTGTGTCGAACAGTTCAGATATTTGGCGATCTTCCGGGCATTCAGGTTCTCGTGACCTTCTTTTCTTATGATCTCAAAAGAAGCATCTTCAATCATTTCCTTGGTAATCTTGACCTTGGGCGGCATTGTAATCTCCTTTGTATAACAAGCGTTATATAATGCAGATTATAAATGGTTGCCCGTGTTTGTCAAGGCAGTGTTAAAGGCCGGTCTCTTGGAGGTGTGCCGCAAGCCGTTTTGCTGCGATTCACGAGTGCCGGTAGATGGACACAACTAACTTGCTTGTAAGTACAAGAGCAGGATTCACTAGTGCACGAAAGAGTACGGTTTTTGGCTAAAATCCGTACTCCGGAGTGCACATTTATGGGAAAGTGCAATTTTCAGTACGGTTTTTCACGAATTTCCGTACTCTGAAGTGCAGTGCGCAAAATTGAACGCTCTGAAGTCAATTTGGGTTCTGATTTACGCACTGCAAGCGATCTTACGCAAACTGTACGCTCTGAGCGAGATTTGCGTACACTTTTACGTAAATTCAAGCAATCTTACGCTAGACTGTACGTTTTGAGTTCGATTTGCGTACACTTTACGTAAATTAAATTCAATGACTTCATCTTCAGGTCATTGAAAAACAGCAGAACGTAAATTGAACGCTTGGAGCACAAGATAACGTTCAGATTTACGTTCTTTCAAGCAAAAGAAAGCCGGTTGACTTTTTCGTGCTGAAAGTCTCAAATATCATCACGAAAACCGCACG
>JAEEGL016168000.1_pt1 | contig 29176 bp, 21 predicted proteins | sample 9134231 | NCBI WGS metagenome assembly JAEEGL01 (sample SAMN16246548, study PRJNA631951) | gut metagenome | biome: gut microbiome; feature: rumen; material: fiber-attached | host: Bos | place: Iran: Karaj | collected 2018-10 | reverse complement strand
AAGCTGGCCTCACCATCAATGCCTTCATCCGAAAGACGCTTGAAGAAAAGGCAGAATCAGAAATGGTCGTATAACAATCGATCGCGAAATAAAGATTAATTAACTGTCTATAAGTCGCTTATAAGTTATTTTTCAGGGACAGTATAGGGACACTAACCATGGATTTTCCCTCTTTTACGAAAATGTAAGCCGTTGTGTATCAGATGGAAGTTATTTCGGATTTTCAAGTATTTAATCCCTCCCTTTCCGCAAAATGAAAAAGAAGTCCCACGAGGGCTTCTTTTTGTTGTTTCTATTGGTGGCCTGTTGCTGATGGTTTTGGTTTGATGTCAAAAATGCGGTTGGGTTACTCTTTGAGAGTAATCCAACCGTGGGTTTCTTGTAGAGGAAGAGGGCTATTTTTTGATGCACCAGGTGTTAGCGAGAAGTAGGCAAACAATCGTCATCACAACGATTGTGATTATGGTAATCGTGCGAGCGTTCTCTCCGTTACCGATTAAGAACGGCAGGGATAATGTCAGTGCGACAATGATGAGAAATCCGCCAATGACAAGACGAAGACGTTTGACGTTGACTTTTTGCTTCTTTTCTTTACTTGCTGTATTATAGCCAGCAACGAGAAAGTCGCCTTTTCCGATCAGGATGATGACTCCAAAAATCACTAAGATGATAGCGATAACGATATATTCCATACTTTAGAAATTAGATATACAAAGAAAACATAACCAAATATCAGACAAATTCTCACAGACGGCTTCAGTCGGTGATGGGGAAGGCCGCTTTGTGCTTGTTGAGGGCTTTGAGTGCCTCTTGCAGCGTCTTGTCAATGCGGTTCACGATGGGGTAGAAAGCCTGGTTTCCGAAGGCATCGCGAGCGATCAAGGCCTTGAGCCTGGTTACAATCAGATCACGCGACAGATTGATGTAGTACCAGCGAGGTGCCACACCGTTGGCTGCGGCATAATCTACAAAGTCCTTGATGAGCACTTCGTCACTGGGCGCCATGCGCAGGAACTGCTTGTAGTCCTCCATCTTGTTGAGCGCACTGCGGTTGTTGTTGCAGTAGTTGAACGAGTAACGTTCCATCAGACCAGCATTGAAGATGTCCATGTAGTAGTTGGTGATGCCGCTGGTATCGCGAGGAACGAAGATATCGGGCACAATGCCACCACCGCCATAAACGGTGCGTCCGTTCAGTGTGGAGAATATCTGGCTCTTGTCAATCTTCATGCTGTCGCGGCTGTAGAGTTCACCGTGGAGGTAGCGGTCATACAGTTCCTCGTTGTAGCTGTTCGCGCCGTCCTTGTAATCCTTCTGGATGCAGCGTCCGCTGGGTGTGTAATAGCGTGCTGTCGTCAGATGGATGGCACTGCTGTCGGGCAAGATGAATTCCTTTTGTACCAGACCCTTGCCGAATGAACGGCAGCCAACAATCAGTCCGCGGTCGTTGTCTTGCATGGCACCGGCAAAGATCTCGCTGGCGCTGGCACTGTATTCATCGATGAGTACTGCCAACTCGGCGTCCTGGAATGAGCCGTTGCCGTCACTCCACACCTCGCTGTCATCACGTTTGTAACGCCCCTTGGTAAAGACGATGGGCATATTCTCGGGGAGGAACTCGTTAGCCATGAGCACCGCCATCTCCATGAAACCGCCACCGTTGCCGCGCAGGTCGATGATGTAGCGCTTGGCGCCTTCTTCCTGCAGGCTTGCCATCGCCGTGATGAACTCGTCATAGGTGTGTCGACCGAATTGGTTGATCTTGACATAGCCTGTGTTCTTGTCGATCATGTAGTAGGCATCGACCGTGTTGACGGGAATGTCGCCACGCGTCACGGTGAACGTCAAGAGTTTACTGGAACTCTGACGCTTGATGCCCAATTTCACCTTGGTGCCCTTGGGGCCGCGCAGGCGTTTCATCACCATTCCGTTGGTGACGTTCTCGCCAGTGGCGACAGAATCGTCGATGGTGATGATGCGGTCGCCAGGCATGATACCCACTTTCTCGCTGGGTCCACCAGGGATGACCTCCACGACACCGATCGTGTCGTTGTCCAGCATGAACTGGATGCCGATGCCGCTGAACGAACCATTCAAGTCATCGGTAGATGCTTTCAATTCCTCGGCGCTGAAGTAGCTGGTGTGTGGATCCAGCTTGCGCAGAATCTCGGGAATGCTCAGCTCGACAAGGTCATGAAAGTTGGTTGTGTCCACATAGTCTTGGGCAATGAGGTTGAGAATCGCATTAAGTTTGCGATCATTCTCGGCAACAGGCTTGTTGATGTTGAAGCGACTGCCGATGAATACACCCACTACCACCGCCAGGGCAATGGCGAGGGGTAACCAGATGGGTTGGCGTGTGGACTTATTGCTCATTTTTGATGTCCGATGACTTGTGGTTATTTCGATAATATCAGGCTTTTAGCTACTTCTTGATAATGGGTCTCACTGTTGTCCACGGTGATTGTCACAGGAGAGAACTCGCCGTCGCGTTCCCACAGGTGAATCACCTCGATGTTGGCACGGCACAGCAGGTCGACACCGTCGTGCATGCGGTAATACTCGCCGAACACGACGCGACGGATGCCCGCTTGGATGATGAGCTTGCTGCACTCCATGCATGGTGACGTGGTGATGTAAAGCGTCGCTCCTTCGCTGCTGTTGTTGCTGCGCGCCACCTTAGTGATGGCGTTGGCCTCGGCATGCAGCACATAGGGTTTGGTGTGGTCGGCATCCTCCTCACACACGTTCTCAAACCCTGACGGCGTGCCGTTGTAGCCGTCGCTGATGATCATTTTGTCCTTGACCAGCAGCGCACCCACTTGACGACGGCGGCAATAGGAATTCTCGGCCCAGATGCGCGTCATGCGCAGGTATCTGGAGTCGAGCAGCAATTGTTTTTTCTCGTGAGCGTCCATTAATTTGTGTTTTAATCTGCAAAGATACATCAATTCTTGGCATTTAATCGCCAAGTCGCCGTTTTTTTTCGTCGGCTTTGCGTTTTTCTGATTTCAGGCCGTTTGCGCACCTTAGAACGATGCTGAAAGGCGCACGTTGAGCTGGCGGCGGGTGAGGTAATTGGGCACGGCATACTGCATGTTGTGCACGTCGGTCACCCAATAGTAACTGCTCACGTTGGATATGTCCATGAGGTTGAAACAGTCCAGTCCGAGCCAGATTTCCTTGAAGTGGCTGAGGATTCCGCTGGTGGGACGATTATCCTTGCCGACGAGCTCATAGCTCAAACCGACATCAACGCGCTTGTAAGATGGCTGCCGCACATAGGAGTCGGCACGTGTCAAGTGTGGTGCCGTAGTGGGCAGACCGTCGCTGAGAATGCCTTTGAGGCTGAATTTCAAGCGCGGGATGCTGGGGAAGTAATCGGTGAAGAACAACGCGATGCTATAGCGCTGGTCGGTTGGACGCGGCACTTTCACGCCGTTCAGGTCTTCCTGTGTCTTCATTAACGAGAAACTCAACCATGAATCGGTGCCCTCGACAAACTGTCCGAACAGTTTCATGTCCACACCTGCGATATAACCCTTGGAAGAGTTGACACCGCTATAGATGAGCTTGAGGTTGTCGATTTCGTAGGGGATGAGGTTGGAGAGGTTTTTATAATAGGCCTCGGCCGTGAACTTGAAAGGACGATCCAACGCGCGGAAGGTGTAATCGCTGCCAAAGATGACCTGGATGCTGCGTTGCGACTTGATGTCCTTGTTGAGCAGGATGTTGCGATTGTTCAGCGAGTCCATGACCTGTTGACGATACTCCTTATAGAAGGGTGCTTGGTAGTAGACGCCACCAGCGAGGCGCAACGAGAGGTTTCCGTTGCGTTCAGGCACAAAGCCCACGCTCACACGGGGAGAAACGAGCGTCTCGCTGGTGAAGTTCCAGTGTGACATGCGAACGCCGGCATTGAGCGACCAGTAGCCAGCATTGCTGGTGAAGCGCCATGTGTCCATCAGCCAACCGGCGATGCGGGTGGTGTTGAGGTCATTGCTCGAGGTCTCGGAGAAGATGACGTTGACCTGATCGGGGATATGAGGCAGCGAATAGCCGGCGCTGTCACGCCATTGCCACTGCCGCGAGCGGTCATAGATGTCCTCCTTGCGCATCGAGACGCCATAGGAGATGCTGTTGTGGTTGATGCCGATATTGCCGCGAAGGGTGAGGTCCAGCACATTCATCTTCAAGCGAGTGCGCTCATGCTCATGGTACTTGCCCACACCCTGTTCCTTGCCGGCCTGGTCCAGCCAGTATTCGCCATGGATGTCATAGGTGACCAACTCGTCGGTGCGGTATCCCGAGGCCTGTAGCGTCAGGTCGGTGCCCTTGTTGTTGAACATATAGGTGATGGCACCTGCACCGAAGTAGGTCTGGAATTTGTCCTTCTCGTAGCCGTCGAAATAGACTGTGAAAGTTCTTATGCTATCGCTTGTACCGAAGCTGGTCTCGCGATTCTTTGGGGTGAAGCGGTAATCGTTGATGCTCACGTTGCCAAGCAGGGCAATGCGCAGTTTGTCGGTTGGCTTGAACACAAGACTGGTCTGGTAGTCGAAGTACTGTGGGTCATACTCGCCCTTGCTCTCCAGCGAACCCATGAGTGAAGAGTTGCGTTTGTAGCGCACACCGTGCATCTGCGAGTAGTGCGACGTGCTGTGGCCCAGCATCAGGCTGCCGCCTTGCAGGCTTGCGGCGAAGGCACCCTCGAATGCCTCGGGCTCACGATAGGTGATGTCGAGTACCGAGGACATGCGGTCGCCATAGGCAGCGCTGAAACCGCCCGTAGAGAATTCCACCTTGCGCACCATGTCGGGATTGATGATACTCAAACCCTCCTGTTGACCGCTGCTGATGAGCTGCGGACGATAGACTTCGATGCCGTTGATGTAAACGCTGTTCTCGTCATAGGAGCCGCCACGCACCATGTATTGTGAACTCATCTCGTTCTTGCTGCTCACACCAGCCATGGTCGTCAACACAGCCTCCACGCTGCCGCCCGAGGCGTCGGGTGTGCGCTTCAGCATCTCCATGTCGATGCCTTGCATGCCGGTGGTCTGCTTCTTGTACTCGGTGATTTCCACTTCGCCCAATTCCAGCGTCTTCTCGTACAGTTTGGGATTAAGTGTCACGGTGCCCTCGGGCTTGATCAGTTGTCGTGTCACAGTGGAGTAGCCCAAACATGAGAATTCTACCATCAGCGTGTCGGCCTTGGGGACGGTCATTTCATATTCGCCCTTGGTATCGGTGTTAGTGCCCACGGCGGTGCCCAGCAGGCGCACCGTGGCAAATTCGATGGGTTCTCCGGCGGCATCAATGACCTTACCGGTTATTTTGACTTGGGAAAACGCTGTGATGGCGCATGCGAGACACACCAACAGCGACAATATGCGTTGTCCTGACTTCATTAGTTCTTTAGTTATATAGAATATAACGCGAAAAACGCTCATGTAGTATTTAGTCGCGCAAAAACTGATTTGATGGCTCATGGCATAGCCACTTGTCGGGTCAATCTGATATCAGTGCTGGAGGCGCCAATCATGATGTCAACCGTTCCAGGCTCAATGACCCAGTTCATGTTGCCGTCAACGATGGCAAAGGCTTCACGGTCAAGGTGGAGGCTCACTTGACGAGACTCTCCTGGCTCAAGCGTTATTCGTTGAAAGGCTTTCAGTTGGCGCTCGGGTTGTACCACGCTGGCATTGCGGTGGCGCAGGTACAGTTGCGTGACTTCGTCGCCCTGTCTTGTGCCGGTGTTGGTGACGGTAAAAGACACGTCACAGCCGCCGTCATTGTGCTTTTTGACAGTCAGTCCGCTATACTCAAACGTGGTGTAGCTCAGGCCGAAACCGAATGGGTAGAGCGGTTGTGCGCTCATCTCCACATAGTCGTGTGACAAGGGTGCCGGTTTGTTGTAATAAACCGGCAGCTGGCCCACATGGCGGGGAACGCTCACTGGCAGTCGGCCACCTGGGTTATAGTCACCAAACAACACGTCGGCGATGGCGTTACCGCCTTGTTCACCAGGGTAATAGGCTGTGAGAAGGGCATTGGCGTTCTCATCTGCCCAGTTCTTGTTGAGCGGTCGTCCCTCGATGTAAACAATAACAAGCGGTTTGCCCGTCTTTTTCAGTGCTTTGAGCAATTCCATCTGGCGGCCTAACAGATCGAGCGTTGCACGGTCAAAGCCTTCGCCGCATTCCATGTCGCTCACAAAGGCCTGTTCGGCGCTGGCAGCACCCGTATCTTCGTAGGACGTCTTGAAATCTCTTGCCGATGAGCCTCCGACAACAGCGATGACCACATCGGCCTGTTTTGCCGCTTCAACAGCCGCAGGGATGTCGCAATCGTTGGTGTCGCGCACGGCACAACCCTTGGCATAGGTGCAGTGTTCGCTGCCAATCATTGATCTGATGCCATGATAGACAGTGATTACTTTTCCGTCGGCTTGTGGGGCGGTATAGTCGCCCAGTTGGTTATAGACATTGTTGGCATTGGGACCCACGACGGCAACCTTGATGTCTTTCCTTAATGGCAGGATTCCGTCATTCTTGAGCAAGGTGATGGACTCTCTTGCCGTTTGGCGAGCTGTGAGCACAGCTGAAGCGGAATGAACTTCCTTTTGTGTTGTCTTGACATTGACGAAAGGATTCTCAAAGAGTCCCATCTCGAACTTCAGTGTTAACACGCGGCTCACGGCTTGGTCGAGCGTCTGTTCGTTTAATTTGCCGTTCTTCACGGCATCAATCAGTTGCGCATAGCAATTTCCGCCCAGGTCAACATCCACGCCTGCGTTCAGTGCTGCGATAGCGGCATCTTGTGCTGTGGAAGCTGTGTGGTGGGTTCCTTTCAGTCCGTCAATGCTGAAAAGGTCGCTGACAACAAAACCGCGCTTAAAGCCCCACTCGCCACGCAGCACGTCGGTGAGCAAAGCGCCGTTTGCCGTACATGGCACTCCATCCAGTGAGTTATAGGATGTCATTACCGACAAGGCACCCGCATCGAGCACCCGCTTGAACGGCGGCAGGAACACCTGTTTCAGTTCTCTCGGACCCACGATGGAACGGGCACCATTCTGACCGCCTTCACTAACGCCATAGGCAATGAAGTGCTTCAATGTCGCGATGGTGGAATAGGGCAGACTAAAGTCACCGCTGCCCAGTCCTTGCACCATGGCAGCCCCCATTTCACCGCTCAAGTAAGGATCCTCGCCCAATGTTTCCTCTACTCGGGACCAGCGCGGCTCGCGGCTCAGGTCCAGTACAGGGCCGTAGCTGATGTGTCCGCCTTGCAGCTTCACTTCCTTGCCGATGATTTCGCCCGCTTGACGCATGAGATCTAGTGACCAGGTAGCTGCCATGCCAAGCCCGGTAGGGAACACGGTCGTTCCGATGGCCATGTGGCCGTGAGGTGCTTCCTCGGCGAGGAAGATGGGAATTCCCAGACGCGTGTGTTCAATCGCATAGCGCTGCATGGCATTGGCCGCTTCGGCAGCCAGTGCGGGATTGAGACCGTTAGCGATGGTTTTTCGGGTCCAGGGGTCGGCACGGAACACCGCCCAGAACATCCCTACATGAAGGCTGTCCACCTCATGGCGGAATTTCTCGCTCACGTTCACTTTTTTGCCGTTAGTCTGATAGGAGTCCCAACCCATGAAGCACATGAGCTGTCCAACCTTTTCTTCGACGGTCATGCGCTTGATCAGGTCCTCGACACGTTGGTCAACGGGCAGCGAAGCGTCACGATAGGGATATTGTGGTGCCGCGTGCCCGCTCAAAACGAGCATCACGAAGGCGATGATGATCACAGAATGTCGCATTGTCATGATTAAAGGTAAAAAATTAAAAATTCATGCCTGAAACTTCTATGACTGGCTTCACGCCACGAGCATCTTCGGTTTTCCATTCAACTTTTATCGTGCGGCTCTCACCGGGCATGAGGTTGAAGTAGTTGTCACTGTAGATGACAGGCAAGATCTGTTCCCCGTCACTGCCCTTGAGGTTCAGGCGCAGCATCACAGCGGGCACGTTGCCTGTGTTGGTCACCGTTACGTCATGCCCTGAAACTGTGCTGGTCAGTTGTGCCCGACGCAAATCGTGCAGTTGTTTGCGGTTGTCTCCCAAAGTGCTCAGCACATAGTCGTTGAGTGATGCCTGCTTACCGTTGTCGTCGGTCAACGTGAGTCGCAGGAAATACACGATTTCGAGATTGTGTGGCACTTCAACAGTCATGGCGTCGAGATAATGGTCTTCCTTGAGATCGTAGGGCAAACTACTGCTCCACAATAGATTGCCGTTGATGTCATAGACCGTTGCCGTGACCGTTCCCGATTGATCTCCTGCACTGTGGTTGATGACCTCGACTTGGTCGGTGACAGGATTCCACTGCACATGCAACGGCTCACAGGCATGTTTCACACCGAAGTAGGCCGCTGTGGGCTCCAGATAGTAGTCATAGGTCTGCCATACCATTGACGGCCAGCAGGGATGACTCATCCAGATGAGCAGGCCCATGGCGTTCTTGTTGCCGCTCTCGTACATGGCGCGGTAACCCTCGTAGTTGATCCACTGTGCCCACTCGCAGAACTCCTCGGGCGAGGTCGGCTCTCCAAAATTGTCGGCAATCAGCTTGTTGAACGAGGCACCGCGTTGAGCTCCCTCCATCGTGTAGTCATGACGGCCCCAGTAGATGTTCTGCGGCCACATGTGCTCGGCATTGAGTGTGCGGCTCAAGCCCTCAAAGGTCATCACGTTGGGCATGCCGCGCTCGGTGTGCAGCTTTCCGGTCTGCCTCTCGAAATACTCCTTGGGGCTCAAGGCATTATAAGGACCATGGCCGCTCACACCATCGTCGGCCGAACTTGAGATGTAGTCCAGGCCGGGATGCAACGAGGCCACTGTTTCGCGCAACGCAACATCAAGCGTCTTGGGAGGATAGCCCTCGTTGCGTCCGCAATAGATGCCGATGCAAGGATGGTTGCGGATCTTCAGGACAAAATCACGGGCATTGTCCATGAACATCGCTTCGTCATCGGGATCAGGACCGTCGGCAGGGTTAGCCAGCCAGAAGTCCTGCCACACCATCAGACCATAGCGGTCACAGGCTTCGAAGAACTCCCTGTCACCAGTCATGCCCACCCAGTTGCGTATCATGTTATAGTTCATCTCGCGGTGGTAGCGCACAGCAGCATCATATTCGCGGCCGCGATAGTTCAGGTTGTTCTCGCTGAAGGCCCAGTTTCCACCCTTGGGCACCAGGCGGCGGTTATTTATATAAATGCGCAACTGTGTGTCTTTTTCGGTGGTTTTCACTTCACGGATGCCAGCTTTGTAGTTGATCACATCACTCTGGACACCGTCAACGACAAACGAGAACTGGGCATCATACAGGTATGGCTCGCCGTAGCCGTTGGGCCACCACAGTCGCATGCGTTGCTCTTTGAGCTGAGGAAAGTCAACGGGATAAAAGGCTTTCTCAATGGTCTTGCCAGCGGGAAGAGTCACCTCTTTTTCAAAACGGATGTCACCAATCTGCCCGCGCAGTGTTCCCGTGACGGCCTTTTTGCTGTGGTTAGTGAGCACTACGGCAGGTGTCATCGTGGCGAACGTGTCGTTTTCGCCGATTTTGGAGGTCACTACAGGGTCGCTCAATGTCACATCGCCTGTGGCAGTGAGATACACGTCGTCCCAAATGCCGATGTCTCGCCCACGGATGGTCGAAATCCAGTCCCAACCCACAGTGGCATGGAACGTGGGGTTATCAGCCCCGAGGATGCCGCCGTTAAAGTCGGTGTTCTTTTCGGTCTTGACTTTTACACCGCCGGGATTAGCGTTGGCAATAATCTTGATTTCCAGTTTGTTCTTTTTGCTTTTCAAATACGGGGTGATATCAAGTTTTCCTCGCTTGAAAGCCCCCTCGATGCGTCCCAGTGGGTTGCCGTTGAGTGTTACCTCGGCTTTCCAGTTGATGCCGTCAAGATTGAGGAAAACGCGCTTGTCGTGCATCTCATGCGGCAAGTCGAATTGGCGCGTGTAGATGAAGTCTCCGTCAAAGAAGGATTCCGATGCCAGCATCAAGTTGTCGTCGTGGTTCATGTCGGGCAAAACTCCCGCGTTTACATAACTTGACAACACCGTGGCCGGAACTGTCGCGATGAGGGTGGGACTTGACGGATGTGATGCCCGCTGCAAGCGCCAATCACCGCCATTGAGCAGCCATTTGCCATCTTGCCAGCCCCCTTCGGCATGAGGATACAGCACGAGCCCCCCTTTTCCATAAATCTCAAGTTCGGTCATGGTATAGGGTGTCTTCTTGCCGAACATGTTGATGCGAACATAGCGTGCCCTCATGGGCAAGAAAGAGATCTCTTCGGTATAGCCGTCAGGCCAGGTGTGAGAAACTGAACCGGTTCCGTTACTATAGATTTTGGTCTCTTCCATCTCGTAGATTTCCTCGGTAACCTCATTGAGCTCATAGCTGGTTCCGTTCACCTGCGTGACGATTGTTTGCCAGTTGATGCTGTCTTCGCTGACTTGAATGGTGCAAGGGGGAGACGATTTGACCCACTGCAATGATATCTTGTCAATGGTTGACACGGTGCCCAGGTCAACCATGACCCATTCGTTTTCGGTTCCCAGACTGCGCCATGCGCTGGTGAAATTGCTGGCGGGCAAGATGCCTCGGGCCGTGTGGCCGTTCTTGCGCATCTTCAACTCGGTGATTGTCCAATGCGCGGCTCCGGGTGTGAACAATTCCAGCCTGATGTGTGAAACTGGTTTACCCTTGAGGTGGAATGTGTGCTTGATGTTGCGTGTGGGCAGCAGGTCATCATCGCCTGAACTCTTGTTGGGGTCGCTGTGGGCGCGATGGTATGACGGTTCGCCGGGCAAGGAGTCACCCTGCCATCGGTCGACCAGTGTCCAATAAGTTCCGTTATCGGATGTGAGCAACTGCAGCCTGAATCCTTCTTCGGCATCCTCGTGATAAGCCATGCTGCACACCATCTCTATCTCATCAATATCGATGCTCATGCCAGTCCAATCATACTGAATCCATGTGTTGTCACCCATCAGGATGTTGCACGTCCATTCGTTGCCATCGATGGCTGCTTCGCGTTTGTGAGGCGGTAATTCCCCTTGAGGAGTGATGACGTTCAGCCATGCAGGTTGACGCTTGTCAATGATGCCGTCGGTTAGCAGATGAGACGTCAGGTTATAGTCCCATGATGAGGATTGCTGCACAGGGCGGAACAATGCAAGGTTCCTGTAGCTGTCATCCGAAACCAGGACAGGACCGAAGTACTCGTTGAGCTTGCCGGGGTATTGACCTATAGAACGGTTAAGTGTTTGAGCTTGCGCTACAATACTCAACAATACAATGCTAATAAAGATTATTCTATTCTTCATATCAGTTCTGTTTTAATCGGCAAATATAATCATAATTGCTCAAAATTGAGTCGAAAAACCTCCGAATTCAAGAAAAAGCAGTACCTTTAGGGGTCAATTATAATAACAAAAAGAGGAAGCTGACAGCTATGACGTTGAATCTTGATGCCCTGAATGCAGTCATCACATCGATTAACGATGCTTTGTGGGCCTATCTGCTGATAGGTGCACTCATCCTGTGTGGATTGTATTTCACGATACGCTCCCGTTTCGTGCAATTCACAATGATTGGTGACATGTTCCGACAACTCGTGGACTCATCTTCGACACAAAGAGGTAAGCACATCTCCTCGTTTCAGGCCTTTGCAGTTTCGATGGCTACCCGCGTGGGCACAGGCAATCTTGCTGGCGTGGCGACAGCCATCGCTGTGGGAGGCCCGGGTGCCATCTTCTGGATGTGGTTGATAGCGCTCTTCGGATCTGCGACCGCCTTTGTCGAGGCGACGCTGGCGCAGTTGTTCAAGCGCCCGTCAAGTGAGTCATTCATCGGTGGTCCTGCCTATTACATCAGTCGTGGCATGCACAGTAAGTGGATGGCAGGACTGTTCGCTGTGCTCATCACGCTCACCTTCGGCCTCTCTTATAACTCAATCCAGAGCAATGCCATCTGCGGCGCTTTGAATAAGGCCTTCGGCTTCGATCCGTTGGTCGTGGGCTGCATCATCACTGCGATTGCCTTGTTCATCGCCTTTGGCGGCATTCACCGCATCGCTCGTGTGAGCAGCATTCTTGTGCCTATCATGGCGATTGGCTATTTCATCCTTGCTTTTTATGTCGTCATCATGAATATCAACATGATACCTCATGTGTTGAGACTGATTGTCGAGAATGCATTCGGTTTTGAGCAGGTGGCTGGCGGAGGTTTGGGTATGACTATCATGGTGGGTGTGAAGCGAGGCCTGTTCAGCAATGAGGCTGGCGAGGGTAGTGCGCCCAATGTGGCGGCAACGGCCGATGTGTCGCATCCAGTCAAGCAGGGACTCATCCAAGCCCTTGGGGTGTTTACCGACACTCTGGTAGTGTGCAGCTGCACCGCGTTCCTGGTGCTTGTGAGTGGACTATACACCGCCGAGGGACTCGAGGGCATCCAACTCACGCAAGCCTCACTTGAATTGCAGGTGGGTAGTTGGGGCACGATATTCGTGGCCATCGCCCTTTTCCTGTTCGCCTTCAGCAGCATCATCGGCAATTATTACTATGGCGAGGCGAACATCCGTTTTTTGACCGACAAAAAGTGGGTGTTGACGGTTTTCCGCATTCTCTCGGGCGGTGCTTTTGTTTTTCTGGGTGCTGTGGCCAGTTTCGAGTTCGTATGGAATCTGGGTGACCTCTTCATGGCACTCGTCACCTTGTGCAACTTGATTGCTTTGGCGTTCCTTAGCAAATATGCTTTTAAGTTGTTGAAAAACTATCGTGACCAGCGTCGCAGGGGCATTGATAACCCCGTTTTCCACCGCAGCGACCTCCCCGAGATAGCTGACGAACTGGATAGCTGGGACTAATAAAAACTACGAATTACACGAATTTAACCAATTAACGCTTGCGGGCTATCGTTCATTAAATCAGTGTGATTGGGTAGTAAAAAGAATGTTTTTATAAATGAAAGGACTAGTCATAAAGAATACAGGTAGCTGGGTCACCGTGCGTCTTGAAGATGGCACAGCGGTGAATTGCAAGATGCGTGGCGTGTTGCGCCTCAAGGGCATGCGCTGCACCAACCCTGTCGCTGTGGGCGACATTGTGCTTGTCGAGGACAAGGGTGGTGACGCTCCGGTAGTGGGTGACATCGAACCTCGCAAGAACTACATCATTCGCCGTGCCAGCAACCTTTCCAAGGAATTCCAGATCATTGCTGCTAATCTTGACCAGGCGGTCTTGGTCGCCACCATTGTCCACCCCGAGACGAGTACAACTTTCATCGACCGCTTTCTTGCCACTGCCGAAGCCTATCAGGTGCCTGCAGTGTTAGCCTTCAATAAAGTGGATCTGCTCGTTACAAAAGAATCCCGTGAGTACCTTGATGAATTAATGGGTTTATATGAGTCCATCGGCTATCCTGTTGTTGCGATGTCGGCGGCAAAGGGTGATGGCGCTGACAAGTTGCGTGAACTATTGTCTGGCAAAATGTCGCTCCTGTCGGGCAATAGCGGTGTGGGCAAGTCCACGATCATCAATCTGCTAGTTCCCGATGCTCACGTGCGCGTGGGCGATGTCAGCCAGACCCATCACAAGGGAATGCACACGACAACTTTCAGCGAACTGTTGGACCTGCCGGGCGGAGGCTCCATCATTGACACTCCTGGAGTGAAAGCCTTTGGAACAATTGACTTTGAGAAGGCCCAAGTTGCTCACTATTTCCCTGAAATCTTCAGGATATCAGATGATTGCCGCTTCAATAACTGCACCCACACCCATGAGCCCGGTTGTGCTGTTCTTGATGCCGTGGAGCGGGGCGATATTGCTGCCACTCGCTTCGCCAGCTACTTGAGTATACTTGACGAGGATCCGACCAATAAATACCGCAAGCCTTTTTGATTCGTTGCCCTTTTTATGCTATCAGATTGCATAATATATGCATTTGTTAACTGGAGATGCTGTTTGCATTTGTGAATTTTTTATTTTGTTGGTAATCAATTATTTGGCTTGCTATGTTTAGGAATGGAAACCAAACTTTACACTTTTTAGCAGTCAAAAGGCTCCTGCTTATAAAATAAATGTGTAATTTTGGCCGTTCTTAATTCAGTTTTACTAAGAAAATTACCATTCATGAGTATAAATAAAATATGTGCCGTTATTGCGGCGATATCCCTTTTTGCGCTTGGTGTGACTGCCCAGAATTTGCAGTCGGCCAACAATTTCAGCAAGAGACATAGCGACCTGCTGGCAAAGCAGAATCGCGTTAAAGATCAGATACGAGTACAGGAAGCTCAGAACTATGCTGCAGACCTCTATGAGGAGTGCGAGCCTGAGCCTGACATCTATACCGAGGGTTGGGAAAGCAATCTGGTTAACTGCTACAAGGATGCCAACGTGCCCAACACCAAGGTGCTTGACGTGCGTCATTATGTGATGCCTATCAAGGGCAATTATGTGACTTCACAGTATGGTTGGCGACCCAAGTTCGGTCGCACCCACAAGGGTATTGACCTGCGTGCTGCAATCGGTGACACTGTGTATTCGGCTTTCTCGGGTCGTGTGCGCCTGACACGTTTTGAGCGTGGCGGTTATGGTTTCTATGTCATCGTGCGCCATGAGAATGGTTTGGAAACTGTCTATGGTCACCTCTCGCGCTTCCTGGTGAAGCCCGACCAGTATGTGAAAGCTGGCCAGCCCATCGCCTTGAGCGGTAACACAGGCCGCAGCACGGGTCCTCACCTGCACTTTGAGACTCGTTTCATGGGTTATGCAATCAACCCTGAGGCCATCTTCGATTTCGCTAACCGTTGCACCCACACCGACCATTACACGTTCTCAAAGGCCACCTATACTCAGTCGCGTGACTATTCTCCCAGCAAGCGCTACTCGGCAGCAAAGAGGAGTGCTGTTCAAGAAGAGAAGGAATCAGCAACTGCCAAGGGTAAAAACAATAAAAAGGATAAAGAACAGGCCAGCGCAAAGCCTGCATCGTCCAAGAAGAGCCGTGAAGAGAGCCGCACTACTCACAAGGTGGCCGAAGGTGAAAACCTGACCAAGATTGCAGCCAAGAACGGTCTCACGGTTGCTCAGCTCAAGAAAATGAACGGTTTGACCAGTGATGATGTGAGAGTGGGTAAAGTATTGCGTGTGAAGTAAACAATCAACAATCCGATATGCAACAAGCGGCCAGAGTTCAGCTTTGGTCGCTTGTCTTTTTTATCGTTTATTGGCTCGTGTCAGATACTGATACACGGCAGTGAATTGTCGTCTGAAACGGTCTTGGAATCTGTCCAGTTTGTGGTCGAAGTCAAAGTCGTCGGTCTGAACCGAAAGCTTAGTGACACGGTTGCGGGTGATGCGTTGGATGTCGTGCTCTCTCATCGTGTAGTGGCACGTCACATAGTAGACGTTCTCATTCTTGAAATGGCGCTTGAGAATGTCTGAACGGGTGACGTCTCGCTCGGCTGTCAAGTAGATGCGATTGCCGCCGCGCAGCACTAGCGTGAGACTGTCGCCGCGTGAAATCGAAAGCAGACCTTCGTCATAGGTCACTTGAAGTGTGAACATCATCATTCCGCTGGCATCAGCTGTAGCTTCAACGGCGAAATAGGCGGTGTGTGAAAAGTCATTGTACAGCACCTCTTGTGTCGAGCACACGTAGCGGGAACCGTCTTCAAGGTAGTAGTCAACACTCACTTGTGCAGTGGCGGGAAGTGCACAGGTCATCACAAATGTACAAAAGAAGGTAAAGGCTTTAAGGGCAGCCTCGCCCTTAAAGCCTTGAATTCTCTTGCAGATGACCAACAGCCTATTCACCACCTTTCAAAACAATGATATTCAGTGCGTTGATGTCCGAGATGTTGACCTCGCCGTCACCATTCAGGTCACAGGCTACAAACGTGTTGTGGCTGTTGATGTGGCCCAGAATGACAGCAATGATGGTGTTGGTGTCGGCAATATTGACTTCACCGTCACGATTCACGTCGCCCAGGGGCCAATTCAAGTGTGTATCCACACGATTGCTCCAAGGAGACACCGTTCCGTCAACATAGGTGGCCTGCAGGCGCAGGGCGTAGCTGCCAGGTGTGATTTGCTCCACACGATAGGCGTTGCCGGTGATGTTGTCGAAGTAAGTCGCTTTGCTGAAATCAATGGGCGTGTAATCATCGCCAGCAAGCACTTCCAAGTCATAGACGAGGACGCGTTGTCCATTGATGCGGCTGCCGATTTTAATGGTCGCATCTTCACTGGCATCACAAGGCAGGATGACGCAGAATTGCTTTGTTTCGGCATTCGTCACCACAGTCGTGTCGGCATTTCCGCAACTGATTTGCATCAGAGACTCTCCACTTGAACCGGCGTTTTTAGCAGTCACTTTCACGGTAACCACTCCATTGTTGTCGCGCATGTCCATTGCAGGAGTCTTCAGCCATCCCTTGTTTGACGAGCTGCCCAACCTGATGTAGCCGTCACCGGTATAAACTCTGTTACCTGTCCATCCAGGAGTGCCGGTCAATTCGTCGAGTTTGGATGAAATATCCATTGTGCTTGTCGCAGTGAATGTCTTGAAATCCTGAGCGAGCCGTGAATCGGAGTAGGGAACTGGCGCCATCTCCAGGCGATAGTGACTCACGTTTTTCGCAGGCGTTCCGTCATTCCATTGCACGTTGAATGAGTTGGAAGACTCGTTAACGGCTTCAAGCAATTGAGGCTCATAGGTCTCAAGAACGGCAGTGCCGGTTAGGGTGATGATCACATCCTCGGCTCCGGGACTGCTCAGTGTGACTGTGGCGATGTGGTTTCCTGAGAATTCGGGGAGATATGTCACATTCACCTTTTTGCCGTTGACCAGTTCTCCCAATGAGATTTGGTTGACATCGATGTGGAATGCACCGCTGTTGTCGTTAAGCGTGACAGTCACACCGTTGGTCAGCAAAGAGCCTTTCACTGTGAATGACTGTCGGGTCTGTTTCTCGGCAACGCCCGACATGATGACCCTGTGAGACCTCACTTTGATCGTAGGACTCGTAGCAGGTGGCTCAAGACCGATAATTGTGAGTTGGCCGTGGCTGTAATTTGCACCGCCACCCCTGAAAGCGTTCAGGACGCAATAGCAGTTGGCCGAACCGCTCCAGCCCCAATTGATGTGATACATATCACGATCGGCGTCATAGCCGTCAACATTGAAGGCATGTCCGCTCGAGGCACTGAAACCGCAATATTCCAACGGGCGTCCCATCAGCAGCTCGTCTTGAATCATGAGCGCCCATTCGTCATCGGTGTAATCGTCTTTGTAAACCATCGTGGCGTCGCTGTCAAAACCGAGTGTTTTGATGGCACGAGCGATGTCCCATGATGACACACCGCTAGCACTGGGGGTGTAGTCCATGTGCTCGGCTTGACCCACATAGCGCATCAGCTTGGCGACAGCATTTGCCTGAGCCTGGGAGTAGTTGTTTCCCCAATAACGGTCACGCATGTTATCGTAGTCAAAAGTGGTTGGTGGTAATGCTTCGAGATACATGTGCAATGAACCGGTGGTGTAAGCCGCTATCGGTGTCGTGATCTCTTGAGGATACTTCCAGTAGTAGCAGATCATCGACATGGAAGTGGCGGCGCAACCGGTCAGACAATATTGTTCGTTGCTGACAGGGCACTGGTAATAATAGGGTGCACTCTGATCCCACATGGCTGTGAGCAGCGGTTCCACACTAGGAGTGACTGCACCGCGGGTTTGAGCCTTCATGCTGCGTTTCTCGGGCATGATTTCGGGATGAGCCTGCAAGTATTCTAGATCTTGCTTGTAGCAGTCCAGCCAATAGAGCATCCCGTCAGGGAGATTATTCATGTCTATCGGGCTGTCGCCATAGGCCAGCACGTCATGGGCTCGGTCATCTCCCGAGACGATAAAGTAACTGTCATCGCTGTTGAAAATGTAAAAAAGTGCCTTGCTGGCGTCATGCCGATTCTTCTCGGTATGCACCAGATAGACACTGTTGCCAACAGCGGGAGCACGGTGGTTGCCGTGACCGATTAATGTTGTGGCGAACTGTTGAGCAGTGGCCATGGCTTTCATCTCATCGACTTGAGCGCTTGAACCACGTAGGGCGACAAGTGCCAACGCGATGAGAAATAGAATTTTCTTCATTGTCGTTAAAAACTTGAATTCTGTTTATGAATATGATTGTTTAGTTTGATACAATGGTAATCATTTGTATGTGAAATGATTAGTCGAAGAGTCCTTCAACTGCCTCGTCTTGGCCGCCACCACCGCCATCGCCGGCGTCACCACCGCCGCCGCCACCGCCGCGCCAGCCACCGCCGCCACCGTAGTAGCCACCAAGTTCGTCACCGCAGGGGTTAAAGCCGCTGGGGAATTCAAACTTGGTGCTCTGCTTGTAGGGCAATGCCTTGTCGTCATAGATCCATTTCATGAAATAGCCCAAGATGGGAAGCGCGGCCTCGGCACCTTGGCCCATCGCCATGCTGTTGAAATGGATATAGCGCTCTTCACCGCCAACCCACACGCCGGTAACCAGTTCGGGTGTGAAGCCCATGAACCAACCGTCGCTGTGGAAGTTGGTAGTACCTGTCTTGCCGCCCATGTCGGCCGTGATGCCGTAAGCATAGCGCAGTCGAGCACCAGTACCCTCGTTTACAACGTTGGTGAGCATCGAGAGCATCTTCAGGTAGGTGTCCTCGCTCATGATTTCGGTCTGATTACCTGTGAACTCGGCAAGCACATTGCCGCGGTTGTCGGTGATGCGAGACACATAAACGGGCTCAACACGCATACCGCCGTTGGCAAAAGCAGAGTAGGCGGCAACCATCTCGCGCAGCGTCACCTCGCATGCGCCCAGACTCAAGGCGGGCACAGGGTCGAGATAGCTGGTGATGCCAAAACTGTGCATCCACCTTGCCAACTCGTCGGGTGTCATGGTATAGTAGCCGTTGCGTTCAATCCAGTTCTCACGCGTGCCTCGCATGAAACCGGCCGAAATCCAGTTCTTGGAGTAGGTCAGCGCCTGTTTCAGTGTCATTCCGCCGCCACTGCCTTCGTTGGCAGGATTGTATACCTCGTTGTGCCAGATGATGTTTGGCGCACCGCCGGGTCGGGTAGAGCAGGGGGTCAGACCACCGTTCTCAATCGCCTGGGAGTAGACAAAGGGTTTTACTGTAGAACCGATTTGACGACGACCTGTCGACACCATGTCATACTTGAAGAAGCGGAAATTGGGACCGCCCACATAGGCTTTCACAAAACCTGTCACAGGATCCATCGACATCATGGCGCAACGCAGGAACGACTTGGTGTAAAGCAGCGAGTCAAGCGGTGACATCTGGGCGTCAAAGCCGCCCTCATAGTTGAACAAGTGCATCTGCACAGGTTTCTTGAAGTTCTCCATGATCTCGGCATCGCTGAGTCCCGACTGCTTGAGAACGCGGTAGCGCTCGCTGTGACGGATTGCAGCATTGATGAGTGCTTGCTTGCCGGCGCTGGAAAGCTCCTGCTTGTTGTTCGTGTAGGGGTTCTTGGTGCCACCACGTTCACGCAGGAAGGCAGGCTGCAAGGTCTTGCTCATGTGCTTGTGGACAGCCTTCTCGGCATATTCCTGCATGCGAGAGTCGATGGTGGTGTAAATCTTCAGACCATCGGTGTAGATATCATAATGTGAGCCGTCGGGCTTGGTGTTCTTGTTGCACCAGCCGTACAACGGATTCACTGCCCAAGCTACAGAGTCGTCGATGAACGCTTGCTGATTCCAAGAGGGATAATCCTTGCGGTTGGGCTTCTTGGCACTCAACACACGGCGCAGTTCCTCGCGGAAGTAAGGTGCGGGGCCATCATTGTGATCCAGTTTCTTGAATTTGATCACGAGAGGCAACGTCTTGAGCTGGTCGCAGTCGGCTTGACTCAGGAATCCGGCTTTCACCATTTGCTCGAACACAACATTGCGGCGCTGACGGGTGCGCTCGGTGTGGCGAACAGGATTGAAGTAAGACGGGTTCTTGCACATGCCCACCAGCGTGGCGGCTTCCTGGATGTTCAAGTCCTTAGGTTCCTTGTCAAAATAAACCTCCGAAGCCATCTTGATGCCCACGGCATTATTGAGGAAGTCAAACTGGTTGAAATACATCTTGATGATCTCGTCCTTGGTGTAGTAGCGCTCGAGTTTGACGGCGATAACCCACTCAACAGGCTTTTTCAAGGCGCGTTCAAAAATGTTGTGAGACTCAGGGGAGTATAACTGTTTGGCCAGCTGTTGCGTGATGGTGCTGCCACCGCCTGCGCTCTTTTGACCCATGAGGATGCGCTTGATAATGGCGCGCCCGATAGCGCGAACATCGATACCCGAGTGATCGTCAAAGCGAGAATCCTCGGTGGCGATGAGGGCATCGGTCAAGTAGGGCGACATCTCGTCGAAATCGACATAGATGCGGTTGCTGCGACTGCGGTAGTAACGGCCCATCTCCACACCGTCGGCACTATAGATGGTCGAGGCGAACTTATCGGTGGGGTTCTTCAACTGGTCGATGGGCGGCATGTAACCAATCACGCCATTATAAATTAACACGAATAACAGAACAATTAATGCCACAATGATGGCGAACCAGGTCCACATCTTGCGAACGATGCTCCTGCGACGGTTCTTTTTCTTTCCTGCAGTTGTTGTGCTCATATTATCGTTTAGTTTTTAGCCTTAATACATTATTATCCAGCCCGTTGTCATTAACCAACGGGCGAATTATTTATTTATAATGTGCAAATGTAGTAAAAATAGTGATAGTTGAACATAAAAAGCAATCAAAAAAATGTTTTAGTGTATCATGTCATTTTTAAGTAGATGAAAATATATTTGGCATTGTCTGCAGCTTGCATTACCTTTGCCGCATGCAATACATCGGTGAACTGATTTCAATAGGGGTGGCTTTCTCATGGACAGCGACAGCGTTGCTCAGTGAGTTTGGCAGTAAACGCATGGGAAACCTGACGCTGAACCTCACGCGCATGGTTATCACCCTTGTCTTCTCGGCTGTTTTGTTTTGGCTTGTGGGCGGGACACCGTTGCCTGCCGGAGCCAGCACCGAGGCTTACCTGTGGATGATGCTGTCGGGACTGGTGGGCTATGTCATCGGTGATTTCTGCCTGTTCCAGTGCTATATCATTATCGGTTCTAAATTCGGTCAGCTGTTCATGACGCTTGCCCCCATTGCGGCAGCTGTCACTGCATGGTTCACCTTGGGTGAGCAGTTGCGTCCTCAATCCATGCTTGCCATGTTAGTCACGTTAGCAGGCATCGCCATCTCGGTGTTGGGGCGTGGTGATCATCATAAACTCTCCCTGAAGTTGCCGTTAGCAGGAGTGTTGTTTGCTATCGGGGCCGCTGTCTGTCAAGGCGTTGGCTTGGTGTTGAGCAAGATCGGTATGAACCATTATGAAGCTTCGTTGACAACATCGATGGAACCTTGGCTGTTGCCCTTCCATGCTAATTTCTTCCGTTGTGTGGCCGGCGTCATCGGATTCTCGATGTTGATGTGGTTTACTGAGGGGTTCAAACCGTTTCAAAAAGGTGTGCGTGACCGCAAAGGCATGGCAGCCGCTGTGTTGACAACAATCTTCGGACCGTTCGTCGGGGTAGGGTGTTCATTGCTCGCTGTGCAGTACACCGCCGCTGGTGTCGCCAGCACGTTGATGGCCTTGACTCCCATTATCATCATCTTGCCTGCATGGTGGTTGTTCAAGCAACCCATCACAGCAAAAAGTCTGCTGGGCGCCTTCATCTCGGTATTGGGCGTCTCCCTCTTTTTCTTGCTTTGAATTCTCAAAAAAGCCTATTTGTCCCCGAAATCGGGCCTTACTGGAATAGAGATGCCGTTGCTGCTCAGCAACAGGCGTTTGAACGTCGTGTAGCCGTTTTTCATCTTGGTGATTTGGGGCTCAGCGTTCAGGAATTGCTCCAGTTGTTTAGGCAACAATATGGGCTCCTTGGTGATGCGTTCCATCAGAGGGTACAGTTTGGCGGGAGATGCTGTGCCCAATGCGATGCCAACCTCGCCAGGTTGCAGATCCTCACCTAATGCGCGATAGGCAACCGCGGTGTGCGGGTCAAGCATATAGCCCTCACTGCTGTGGGTCTGTTGTATGGTCTCGATAATCTGCTCATCATCATAGCTGTAGGCGTGAATGTGATTGCAGATGTTTTCGTGACTGCCCAACAGTGTAACAATGCGCTCAAAGTTGTTGGGACATCCAGCGTCGAGTGCGGGAGCAATGCTGTATTGTGTGGGTTTGGGTGTGAATATGCCGGTCTTGACGTAGTTATAGAAAATGTTGTTCTGGTTCTCGACGCTGAGGAATCGCTTGACAGGCAAGCCCATCTGCTGGGCAAGCAGTCCGCTAGCCAAATTGCCCAGGTTGGAACACGGTACAGAAAAGACGAGATTGTCCACATCTTCTCCTGCGATGGCCAGTTGGACATAGGCCCAGAAATAATAAATCATCTGGGGAACCAAGCGGGCATAGTTGATTGACATGGCACTGGTCAGGCGCAAGGCATCGTTCAGTTCGTGGTCCATAAAGGCCCTCTCAACGAGTTGCTTGCAATCGTCAAATGTGCCGTCCACCTCGATGGCGGTGACGTTATCACCCAGTGTTGCGAACTGCGCACGCTGAATGATGCTCACGGCGCCTTTAGGGTAGAGCACATACACATTGACACCGGGCATGTTGTGAAAACTGTTGGAAACCGCGCTGCCTGTGTCGCCACTGGTGGGCACAAGCACGTTGAGGGTGCTCCACTCGGGGTGATTCTTGCGATAATAGTCAAGCAGTCGGGCCATGAAACTGGTACCCACGTCCTTGAAGGCCATCGTGGGTCCATGGAACAGTTCCAGAACATAGCGTCCGTTGGGCGTCTTCACCAGCGGAATCTCGAAATGAAATGTCTTGTTGACGATATCATGCAACACATCGGCTGGCACATCATCCTTAAGGGCAAAGGCGGCGATTGCATACCCCAGTTCCTGCAGGGTCATTCCAGCCATGTTGCGCAAGAAAGCCTTAGGCAGTCGAGGCAGACGCTGCGGCAGGTACAGTCCACCATCAGGTGCGACACCTCGTGTGACGGCTTGTTCCAGCGTCGCTGTGTTGTGCTTGTTTTTGGTGCTATAGTAGAGCATGATCAGTCAACGATGACCGTTCCCGGGGACGACGGATTGAAAGTGTTTTTCACCCAAACCGGGATGTGTTTCATTGCCACTGGGGCGATAGTGGGTGGATAGATTACCTTTGCACCGGCGTCGCACATCTCTTGGGCCTGTGCATAAGTCATCTGCGGAATCACTGTGGCCTCGGGATGTGTGCGCGGGTCTGCAGTCATGAAACCGTCCACATCGGTCCAGATTTCAAGCGCTTGGGCATCGAGCAACGATGCGAGGATTGCTGCTGTATAGTCGCTGCCTCCTCGTCCCAGGTTGGTCACGTCACCACTTGTCTTGTCACGTGATATGAAACCTTGTGCCACATGCACTCCATCATCGATGGTGGCAAAGTCCTGCTTGACCAGTCGTTCGGTTTCCTCCCAATCGAGGATGCGTCCAGTGTCATCGGGAACCGTGCGCATGTAGTTGAGCGACAGATGAGGAACACCGTCATCAAACATACCGGCCACGATGGCCGAAGACAGAATCTCGCCATGAGCGACAATAGCATCGCACAGGCGTTCCATCTCGTCGACGGGCATGTGAGGATTGGTCCCTAAAGCCAGATAATAGGGCTTGAGACTCTCGTCGATGAAGCGGTCGATGGTGGCATGCACTTCTTGGCGCATTGACTCTATAACCACGCCGTCAATGGCTTCGTGGTGGCGCTGCCGTGCTGCTTCGAGCGTCTCCATGAACGAGATGTCGCGTTGTTGTGCTTGCTCGCACATGGCAAGCAATTGGTTGGTAAATCCGCCCATTGCCGAAACCACGACGAGTACAGGCTTGGCCTCGGCATTGACAATATCTCTGAGATTGCGCAGGCTCTCGATGCTTCCGACCGAGGTCCCGCCGAATTTCATCACTTTCATTGCTATCTTGTTTAGGTATTATTTCTTTATTTTATAACGTGAAGAGGGTTGTTTTATTTGAAATGAAAGCAAATATCATGCCTTTTCTCTTTGCTATGGGCAAGAAAACACGGTATGGGGCAAGATTTTGAATGAATTGAATGCTGATTGCACTTTTTTTCGTACATTTGCGACATGAACGATTGGGACCAGGACATATTCCATCTCAATGACGAGCAACCACAGCCGGTGCGTGGTTCACTGCTTGTTGCCAAACCCACAGTGGGCGACTTTTTTTTCAAGCGCTCTCTGGTGCTCATGGTGGATGCTGACGAAGGTGACGGCGCCATGGGAGTGATGGTGAATCACTACATGGGCTATAACCTGCGTGACATCCTACCTGACATAGAGAGCACCGAGGAAATCCCACTTTTCTTGGGTGGCCCTGTTGGCACCCAAATGCTTTTCTATGTCCACACTCTGGGGCCTGAAGTCATTCCCGAGGCTATCGGTGTGGGAGACAATGTGTGGTTTGGAGGTGATTTTGAGGCCATTAAGCGATATGTGGAGTTGGGCGCTCCCATCGAGGGTCGCATCAAGTTCATCGTGGGATACAGTGGCTGGGGAAAGGATCAACTGGCTAGCGAACTGGAACGTCATGATTGGGCGGTGCTCAACCAAGGCGACAGGCAGCTTATCATGGGTGACGGTGACGATGATTTGTGGCGCGAAGCCGTTTCACGGTTCGGCAGTCGTTACCGCTTGTGGCTCAGTCTGCCTAATGACCCCACGAACAATTAGTACTAAATAGTTTTAGAATCAGAAAAAAACTGCGAGAGTATCGTAATGAGCATAGTTATTGGAATTGACGCGGGCATCAGCTCAACCAAGATAATAGGCATCGAGAACGGCAAGCGCATCATGACGCCCATGTCAATCTCGTGCAGTGATTCAACGTCCGGAATCTATGGCGCATTGGGCCGTTATCTGCAGCAAAACAAGGACATCCCACTAGAGGAAATAGAGCATATTAAACTCACAGGGGTAGGTGCCAAAGGTTTGACATCTCCGTTATTTGGGTGCCTCACTTCTTATGTTGACGAGTTTGTAGCTAACGGCTTGGGCGCAAGATTTGACAGCGGGCTGGATCATTTTATCGTCGTTTCGATGGGAACAGGAACATCGTTGGTCCGTGTTGACGGCGATGACATCAAGCACCTGGGAGGCATCGGAATGGGTGGCGGAACCTTGTTGGGGTTGTCGAAATTGTTGCTCAATACCACTAATATTGAAGAGATAACTGAACTGGCCGATGAAGGATATCCCAACAGTGTGAACTTGACGATCGGTGAAATCTGCAGTGGTCCTCTTGACGGATTGACGAGAGACGCCACCGCATCACTCTTTGCAGGTGTGTTGAATAAGAGGCCGACCGATAATGACATTGCTGCCGGTCTCATCCACATGGTCTTGGAAACCATCGGCTCGGCTGCGGTGCTGTCACAGCTCAATGGCGGTTTCAGAGACTTTGTGCTCATTGGCAGACTCACCGAGCTGACGTCTTGCAAATATCTCTTCCATGAATTGGAGAATTTGTATAAAGTGCATTTTCACATTCCCAAGTATGCACCCTATTGCACTGCCCTTGGCGCTGCATTGAGTTATGGGTACGAAAACGATTAAATCCGCGTTATGTCTGATATGGAATTGACTGTCGTTATCGTCAACTATCGTGTGAAGTACTTGCTGGAGCAGACTTTGCGTGCTGTGGAGCAGGCCATGGGGAATATGTCTTGCGAGATAGTTGTTGTCGATAACTTGTCGTGTGACGACAGTATCGACTTCTCGCGGCAGCGTCACCCTCAAGTCACTTTCATCGAGAACAAGGAGAATGTGGGTTTTGCTAGAGCCAATAATCAGGCCATCATGCAAGCCCGTGGGGAGTTCACGCTCATTCTCAATCCTGACACCATTATCACACCACAGTGCCTGCAGGAGGGCATCGCATGGATGCATTCGCATCCCAAGTGTGGAGCCATTGGAGCCAGAATGATGGATGCCGATGGCGTGTTCTTGCCCGAGAGCAAGCGGGCATTCCCGACACCATGGGTGTCTTTCTGCAAGATTTTCGGTCTTTCCAAACTGTTCCCGCGTTCCCCGTTGTTCGCCAAGTATCACTTGCGCTACTTGAGTGACACCGAGCCGCAGCGCATCGATATCTTGTCGGGTGCTTATATGTTGTGTCGCACCGATGTGCTCAAGCAACTGCATGGCTTCGATGAAGACTTTTTCATGTATGGCGAGGATATCGACTTGAGTTACCGCATCGTCAAGGCGGGTTACGAGAACTGGTTCCTGCCCACGCCCATGATTCATTACAAGGGCGAGAGCACGCACAAGGACTCGATGCGTTATGTCAGAGTGTTCTATGATGCGATGCTCATCTTCTATCGCAAACATTTCCCGCGCTTTAATGTCATCTTCTATCCGGTTGTCAAATTGGGAGTGCTGGTGCGTGCAGGCATGGCGATGGCTCGACGCATGTTCAAGCGACTCTTGCCTAATGACAGCAAGCCTGTCGGTTCGTCATGGCCCTGGATTATCATCAGTGATGACCCCTCGCGAGTCGCCGAGCGGGCGGGCATTGACTTTTTCCGGGACACTCTGCCGCCCCAGGGGAATTTCAATGTGCTCATCGACGACGGTTGCCACTCGTGTGCGCAGATTGTCGATTACATACGTCAGAACAGTGACCCTGAACGATTGGCGTTTCACATATTTGCTGACAGCCATGGCATTATCATCTCACCAAAAATGTCACACTCATGACCTCTTATTTGAACGATAACACCATAGCATTGAGGGCTTTGGAGCCCACTGACTTGGATACGCTCTACCGTTGGGAGAATGACACGGCCCTGTGGGTGGCAAGTGACACGATTGCCCCTTACTCGCGTGAGGCGTTGTGGCATTACTTGAAAGAATACACCGGTGATATCTATGCGCAACGGCAACTGCGGCTGATGATCACGCTGGCCGATGACGGAACGCCTGTCGGCACGGTGGACTTCTTGAATTTCGATCCGCTGAACAACCGAGCTGAACTTGGACTGTTCATTGAACTTGACAGCAGAGGTAAGGGATTAGGGCGACGAGCACTTAGCCTGCTCACTGCCTATGCCCGTGACCACATCGGATTGCGCCAACTTTATGTTTTTATCGCTATTGACAATGAGGCCTGCCTGAACCTGTTTAAGGATTTCGGCTATCAACAAGTGGGTATTTTGAAATCTTGGGTAAGACGTGGTATGGCCTATCGTGATGTGGTCTTGATGCAAATGATTTTCAACTAATGGCAAGGGATTTAAGAATAGATTCGTTAAAAGGCTTCCTGATTATCCTGGTGTTGCTGGGACATGTCATCACGGCAGTTGATAACGTAAATGTCATCAACCATGCAGTGATGGGCTTGATTTATGTGTTCCACATGCCGCTATTTATCTTGATCTCGGGCTACGTGACTAAGAATCCAGCTGAGCAGACTCCTCGCCAGATGTGGAGCAGGGTGGGCAATATTTTCATCACTCTAGTAATCTTTCAACTCATAACAATATGTAGGGCCTATATTGATCACGGTCTGACTTTCACCATGATCAAACTCACTTTCCCCTATGGCATCTTGTGGTATCTGATGTGCCTGATTTATTGGCGCATCATGCTTTACTACACCCCAAAATGGTTGCTTAACAGGCCGGTTCTCAATCTGGCAATAGCCCTGTTGATTTCGATATTGTGCGGACTGTCGCATTTGTACAACTTCTTTGCTATTCAACGCGGTCTCAACTTCTACTTCTTCTTCCTTTTGGGCTACTATTTCAAGCAGGGCGCAGTCAACACAAAATGGTGGAATTTCAATGTCTTGCACATCGCTGTCGCTGTGATAATGTTGCCCATTATCTTTTGGCTTTTTCCGCGATGCGGTAACATCATGAACGGAGCAGACCATTATACCATGGTTGATATACCGCAAAAGGTAATGATTCTTTCCTGCTCACTTGCCATGTGCTTACTGGTGTTTAACAAGATGCCTGAGGTCAAGATGTTGACACACATCGGCAAGGACAGTTTGTTCTACTATCTTTATCACATTCACATTATCCGTTTGTGCCTTGGACCGCTCCTGCGTGAGTATTCCATGCCGCGCACGTTGCCATTCGTGATACTATACACGCTGGCGATACTGGGCATCGTCTATCTGATGAGCAAAATAAAGTTTTTCAGGTGGTTGCTGCAACCGATAAAATTCAAGACATCTTAGCGTAAGTTAGCTAATGTCTTTTCGTCAGGATCAATGGCGATAATTTTGCCGTCGGTGTCAAGCAGGAAACTGTGATAGCCATCGTCAAGGCGCCAACTCTTGGTGATGTTGGATTGGGCATCGGCAGTGGAATTGTACTGTGCCGAACGGTTTAGGCTGTCGATTGCGACAATGCTGTTGAACACTGCTTTACTGCGGTCCATGTTGACCGACACATGAGTGTAGTGGACGCCATCGGCGCGTGACAACCGGTCGTAGTGCTGGTTTGCCAAACGTGACGGGGCGTCATCCGACGACCAGAATGTCAGCAGCACGTTCTCGCCTCGATGCTGTTGAAGGGGAGCGAGACCATTATTGCTATTGCCCAATACCAATGAGGGCGCCTTATATCCTATACGGCTGTCGGCTGGTGAAGAATAGTAGGCCGAACTGAACAGGATGAGCAACCCCAGGATGGCAATTGTCAATATGGCTTTATTCATTGATCAATGATTCTAATTCAACTTCATGCGGGAGCTTTTAGCTCTGCATCCTATCAACAACAGTGGTTCTCTTGATGAAAAACCGGGGGCAAAATTAATCAAAAAAAGTTATTAACAACCCATGAATCGCATTTTTTTGTCATTTTTGACTATTTTGCAGGCATGAAGAGGCCGTTTCTTTATTGATTGGAAAGAAAAATTTCATTTATGCTTACTATGACATTTTTTTTCGCTAATTTT
>JAEEGL013540607.1_pt1 | contig 29176 bp, 17 predicted proteins | sample 9134231 | NCBI WGS metagenome assembly JAEEGL01 (sample SAMN16246548, study PRJNA631951) | gut metagenome | biome: gut microbiome; feature: rumen; material: fiber-attached | host: Bos | place: Iran: Karaj | collected 2018-10 | reverse complement strand
ATTATCACGCAACTCCGCGGGTGTATATGGACCGTAAACAGCGTCTTGACGGATCCAATTTCCAGTATAATATGTATTACCTTTCTTAAGTGGCGGTGTATTTAATATAGTAGATGCTGTCCCAGAACCCTTAAACGGATTCACATCACCGAGATTAACTGCTACAAGTTCAGAACAATCTTTAAACATATCGCTCATATGAGTCACATTCGATGTATCAAAGCTCGACAAATCCAAATATGTCACTTTTTCACAAGAGTTAAACATACTGCCCATGGACGTAACTTTAGACGTATCAAAATTTGAAACATCTAAATTCTCTACAGCTGAACACTTATAAAACATCCACCCCATATACGTTGAACTTGACGTATTCCAGTTAGATACATCGATAACACGCAGTTTCGGGCAATAATAAAACATCGCGCCCATATTGGTTACCTGGGCAGTATTCCATTCTGAAACATCTAAAGAATTAAGCTTACGACAATTGTCAAACATATATGACATATCCGTAACGTTCGAAGTATTCCAACCCGATAAATCACCCACGGATGTCAACTCAAAACACTCCATAAACATCCACGACATATCGGACACCAATGACGTATTCCAATTGGATAAATCTACCGCCCTAAGTACATTACAACTCTTGAACATGCTACCCATGTCCGTCACCTTAGATGTGTCCCAACCAGATACATCTAAAGAAGAAAGTTTTTTACAACCTGAAAACATATGCCCCATCGTTGTCGCTTTTGATGTATTCCAATGTGATACATCTAACGATGTAAGTGCAGAACAGCCCTGAAACATTCCACAATAATAATGATAAGTAGAAGCACCAGAAACCCGAGTTGTATGATAATAAAATTTTGTCACATTTGATGTATCCCACGTAGACACATCTAAAGTTGTAAGTGCAGAACAATCTGTAAACATACCACTCATATCAACTACTTTAGAAGTATCCCATCCAGACGTATCTATCGATTTAAGTTCAGAACACCCGTAAAACATACAACTCGCGTCTGCAGGCAAATATATAATATCCGCATCTGACCACCAATACCATGGACTATATGAAGAACCATTTGACTTCCAAATATACACAGAATACTCCGTGGTCTCATCATCAATCCGCCTTGCTCCACTGGGTAAACCTTCAACAGAAGATATATCAGTATTTCTTGTTAATGACATAGCTTTTCGAATTGGATACATACTACTATTTGCTCTATAATTTCCGTTTACTTGTGTCCATTTTGATTTAGCAATCGACGCCGAAGCCACATCACCTTCTGCTAACGCAACACCACACCAAAGCAACATAGCGATTAAAATCGCCATGATTCCTACCAAAATCATTACTTTCCGTCTCATATCGTCCCCAAGCTCCTCTCGAAACGTAATATATCCATACTCCTATTGTATCATTTTACAGCTCATTTATCAATCAAAGAAGCTTATACCAATGATTTAAAAAGACCGGACATTATATCCGGTCTCAATGCTACATTTGTCTTTTATTCAGCCATTCTCCGAGCCATAGCTGTCTCGAAACGACCCTTGGCAAAGTCCCATTTTTCCAACGATGCTAACCACCTATAAAACTCATCTGTAACTTGATAACTGCCTAAAGCATTCAGATCAGACTCTGAAATCTTTTCATCGGCAAACACCCGAGCCTTCTCGTCTTCAGAATAAGCCTGCATCTTCGCCAAATCTTCAGAAGAAGATGCCTTCAGAATGTATGGCTTATTATCAATACCATACAAATTACCGTTCTGCACACGGAAATGCATTGCATCGCCGAACATATCGCCTTGCACATCCGTAAACGCTTGAATGATTGTCTTATCCAGAGCATGGTTCACACCACCAATACTGGACACCAAATCATCCCTGGACAAAGATCCGCCTGCAAACAACTTCTTTTCTGCGGCTTTCTGTTTGGCTTCCGCTTCCTGAATTGCAGCCAACTGCTCTTCATTCTCAACAACGTCGCCCTTCCAGCCTTGATCGAATTCCATTTCAAATTCTTCTTCAACAGAAGCATTGTTTGCGGCTTCACGTTTACGAATATAATTATTGATAATGCTCATGATTTCATCTGCGTAGATATCAGGATCCAACTGTTCAATCTGATAATCAGAATAACCATAAGCTTGCTGATAAGCTTGCCTTGCAGCTTCAGCCACATTGGACTGCTCAATACGTTTATCCAACATTTTACCAAAGTCAGGCTGATTCTTACGAACATCAAAATCCAACGCAGAAGACAATGTCGGAATCGTCTGCAACGAATAATCATGACCAGCATGAACAATCGTATTGCTAAACAATCTCCAAGACATTGGTAAAATCATTTCATTACGGTTCCAAATTGGGCTATCACCAGCACGGAACACAATAGAGTTCCTTTCAGAAATAAACGCCATATCGTTATAAGAAATAACAGGAATTTCTTTAGTGGTGATAGTATAAGTCACGTTATCTTCGTTCTGCATAAACAGACGAGACTTGTTTACCGTAACCGTCTTCGAATCCTTATACGCCCTATGGGTCGTACCAGACATCTTCTGTAACGTATCCAACATACTATCGTCTGTGGATTTCAAGAACACGATATTCGATGTATTACCTTGAACAATCTTATCAACGCTATCGCCGTAAACGTCACGCAATTGCTGAAGCGTCTGCAGAATCAAGGTAAACTGCTGTTCTTGTCCCAAGCCGATGGACAACATGGTAGCAAAACCTGAAATACCATGACCTTCAGATTGCAAGTTACCTAACTCATCCAACATGAACCGAGTCTTATACAAAGGCTTCTGATTTGACTTCGTCATATAAGACTTATCAAAGTTCAAGTCTACCAACTGTTTGACCAAAATCAAAATCAATTTTGCATACTTCATCAAGTGTGGAGGAGTAACCAGGAAGACCATCTTCGGTTTCTCCGAATACCGGATCTGTGTACGAATAATTGCCGTCGTATCAATCGGATCCAACCGCTTACTTGAAAGCACATCCGTAACCTTCATTTGCTTGAAGGTGGTCTTTGACTTTCGATAAACAATTCGTCCATCCTTGGTCTTAAACTGACGAAGCTCCACCAACACGCCATTCTTGATAATCTTATCGCCCAAAATAGGATCCGTAATATAATACCGAGCATCCAAAGAAGTCTGATAAGATTTCCTAAACTGGAAGTAAAACGACCGAATTAACATGCCCGTCTGCGGATTAACAATCTGCAGTCGCACATAAGCAATATCCTTTGGATACTTACCCTTAAAGTAATACTTTGCCCAACCTTCACGAGTAATAATATCCTCATGATAAAAGTCTTTACCCATGTCCTGTGTAAAGTCTTTATCCTCATAAGACATCCATTGAGCCTGCATACCAATCAAATGGTATTTAGCCAAGAAGTCCGAATTAAACCGCACACCAAAGGACCGTGGGAAGGACAAGCCTGCCAAATCAGCATTCTGTGATGGTGTGCCGGAAGTTAACGTTGAAATTGTCGGATCTGTAAAGAACGACATAGCCGTGATAGCAATACCGTAAACAGATGACAACATCTTCTCGGCACCAGCCATGGAACGCAATGCATTGTTAGCATTACTAATCAACCGTCTCATGGAATTGACCGGCAAAGCATCTGTGGCGTTGAAATACAACGTCAACAAGTCAGAATCAGGCTTATCTTCCCAAAGCTTTGCCTTCATTTCAACATCATGAAGTTGCTCTTGATATTCTTCATCGCTCAATTGGTCATACTTACCGGCTTTCGCATTTTTAGTGAATTCCACCGCCGGATTCTTCATCTTCTTCGAAGTCAACTGCACAAACAATTGATACGTATTGTAAAGTGTCACTTTACCCCACATGGCGTCCAGTTTTGTCTCCAAAACCTTTTCATCCATGCCCGTCTTTTCAGCAAACTGACGAAGTTCCTTCTCTTCTTCCAAATAGTAGTCAATCAAACCGTAAGCAGCACGCTTAAAAGCGTTGTTAGCGGCGTTAGGCCACACAGGGTCATCACCGCCATCCACTGGGAAGAACACGTCTGCAATATTTTCGACGTACAATGCAGCCTTGGTGAAATCACCTTCACGAGCTGCTTCAGCAGCCAAGCCCAACGGATTATAAATATCCGTTTTCATAGCATTGATTAAGTTAAACTGTACAACTTGGAAACCACGCACTGTTGCACGCACATAGAACTTAACCAACAATTCACCTTTAGGATCATTGACCACCATATTATTTGGACGACGTTCCCGTGTCCACATATCCAATGTTGGTTCAATAACCGTCTGACCTTTACCAGCACGAGTAATAGCCAACACCATTGTGTTAACAGGGGCTGTATCTACCAAGTAAGCTCCGCCTGGACGCTGTGGCTCATAATACGGAAATTGCCAATCCCCATTAATCAAATCAGCGACAGTCTCATAATTCTTCAACTTGTCACGATCCTTATTCCCCGGATTATAAGGAATCATCTTGGCATTATAAAATTTCCGCAAATCTTTCTGGTCTGGCAAGCCAGATGCCGTATACAGAGCATTCATGAAATCAATGTCAATCATAGGTTTGGATTCGTACAACACGTTACCGTCTTCGTCTTGTAAGACTTCGCCTTTATACAGAATCACATCGCCATCTTCATCTTTCACATCAGCTTCTACACGGCGAGCCACTTGAATCTGATTCAAACCTTTATTACTCAATGCACAATGCGAAATCATAGATGAAAACTGAACATCCGATGTACAACCAACATCTGGGAACCAGTCGAATTTCCGCTGAATTTCTTCTGGTAACGCAATATGCTGGTCATTCCGATATTGGTTGATTTCCGTCGTATCATTTGCCGCATTTTGCACATCCAAATTGTGTTTGAAAATCAAATACATTACACCGTAAAACGCGGCTGAAATCAGCAAGCAAATTAATAAACGAGTTACGGAAAAATGAACAACATAATACATAAATTCATGTCGTCCATTATCATATCCATACAACACGGACATAATTCCCAACACAAGACCAACTACCACATAAGAAGCAAAAAATACCAGAATCGTCAAACCAATATTTGCGATATTTCTGGAACGCATAGTTTGTTTATCCTCTATGCGTGAACGCTCCATTTGTTGATCTTCATATACATCACGAAATTGTGTTGTATCTTCGGATGTTCGATTCCGTAACCTATCCCAGTTCGACGTACGTTTAGGCATGAAAGAACCTCCTTTTATACCAAAAGGGGCGCCGACATTTCAACGAGCCAGCGCCCCAGATTCCATTTCAGAACGGATTTGCTGGAACTCACTTAAGGTTTGTTCCAGCATCCGGATTCACATCGGATACAGAGCCGACACCCGGATTCTCCTGCAGATAATTATCCATAATCTGCTGTTGCTCCATGGAAGTACGATGCTGTGTATTAATATACTCACCACCGATGAAGCCGATTGCCAACGTCGCAATAGCGACTGCGATAATCAGGAAGATAGAAATCAGATTGCTCCGACGATGCACTTCCATCAAGTGATCGCAACGGTCTTCCAGAGCGTCATTCAAATCACGCATCTCTTCAAACCGAGCAGCAAACTCCTTCTCCTTGGTATCATCCAAGTTCTGATACCGAGTCAGCAGATCATCATACTTCTTCTCCAGAGCCTTCTTTTCAGCGGCTGCACGCTCCATATTATGAGCGTTATCTTCCTTCATTGCGGCAATACGCTGTGCGTTCTCGTTCTTCAGGGTCTCGATATCATCCATCAGAGCCTGACGCTTCACCTGATATTCAGAAGACAGAGCCTGCATCTTCGCAGTCTGTTCAGCCAGAACTTTATCCGCACGCTCATTCTGACGAAGTTCTTCAGCAAGGATAGCACTACGTGCCATATCATCCTGACGATTAGCATCCACAAACGCCTGCATTTGAGCATCCAACTCACTATACCGCTGACGCTCATCCGTCAAGCTTGTCAGATACATATCAGAAATCTCATCCAAGATTTCAGTAATGCTCAAATCCAGCAGAGACGCAGCTTCCACCCGACGACGCTCGTACATATCATGCAAAGCATCCTGATACTCGTCTTCAATCGCAGCCTTTTCTGAAGCTTCGATATTATAAATCTCCAAGTCATGCTGACGGCCATAACGGTCACGATATTGATGCTGTGCAGCACGAGCGGCTTCCATACCGACTTCCTGCAGACGTTGACGCCAGTTATTTTCGATCTCTGTCTTCCTCTGCATTACACGCCGATCCAGAGTATCGAGAGAAGCCTGCTTATCAGCACCAATCTGCATGAACATCTGTCCATATTGAGTCTCCTCATCATGAACATCCAAATCAACACGAATACGTTCACAAGCCATAGACACGAGCTTGAAATAACGTTCACGCATCTGCCACTGATTCTCACTATGCATACGAGCCAGTTCCACGTTCGCTGCACGGCTCATTTCATTCAGCTGATCGTTAATCCAACCGGGTTCACGATGCTCTTCGAACGGAATGTAAGGATTGCTCTGCATAAATTGAGCATCGAACGGTTCCGAAGTAACTTCCAGACCAAGGTCTTCAGAATAGAATTTACGAACAACAACCTGATTCGTAAAGTCTCCAGGAACCGTCTGTTCGGGCATTTGCTCCTGTTGCATCGCAGCTGCATACGGGTCAAATTCACCCTCATTTCCACCACCAGTAGCCTGATCAACGATAGAAGACCAATCATCATCTGTATCGCCCAAATCGGTACCTACATTATCACTGCTTGGATCGCTTCCAGCCCCCATATCCGGAATATCTTCCGGAATATCTGGTTCAACAGGTGTCGCCGGAACAGTGGACCCAGGAGTCACCGGAGCCGGAGCGGGAGCAGGATCAGACGTGCCAAGCACATCTGCAAAATCATCGTCATCATCGTCCGCAGTGGCACCGCCATCAGAATCCCCCAGGATATCATCAATATGCCCATCTTCAGACACCAAATCGCTAATCTGTGCATAGGTCGTCTTCTTACCGAGCAGTTCGATATCACCAGATTCATCGACCTGGCAGAATTCATATGGAGCTTCAGTCAAAAGACTGAATTCATCCATTGCACTCAAAGTCATGGGCGTCGGGATGATACAAATACACTCCGCATCCATCAGATCCGGCGTAATATACGTCAAAATCCGACCAGCATTAATGCACTCAATAATGCTTCCCTTTGCCTCATTCTTCCGAGACTTCTTATCCAATCCGCCGATATCAGCTGTATCCAGCACAATACCAACGTATTTCGGCTCACCGTGCTCATAATGAATGAATGCATCATTCGATTTAAACTGGTCAATCGCCGTTTCCAACACAGATTCATGCAGAACCTGGCTCAAACCAGACGCACGCTTTTTAGAAGACTTTTCCTTCGCAGGCTTTTCTTGCTTTTCCTGCTTTGGTTGCTCCTGTACTTGCTCCTGTGTCTGATTATTTTCTGCTGACTCCGCAGCATTGTTCTTCTTACCAAAAAGTGCCATATTTGATCGTTCCTTTCTTTAACAAATTACCTGCGGATTGCAGAATTCATAGTGACCGGATGTACAACAATCCGAGCCGTTGATTCCAGCTGATGCTTATTCAAATAAGCAGGAACACCTTCATAATCAACCAACAACGCGGATGCATCCGGATAAGTGTTGATTGCTTGAGCAACAGCCGTAACCACTTCGGACTCCAACTTTGAAATAACCGCACGTGCACCACCAGCATCAGATTCAGTGTCCAGATTATCTTTAACAATATAATCTACAATTCTGGACTTCACCTTCAGATCGATTCCATGCTTCTCTTTAACCTGGTCTCTCAACTTCTGAAGCTTATTCTTTACAATCAATGCCTGTGTATTTTCAGACAATGGCTGGAATGGTACAATACAGTCAATACGACCTAACAGTTCCGGAGGGAACTTGTTCTCGCCTGTGGTTTGAGTAATGGAATTTCGAATCAACTTCTGATACTTCTTCATACTCTCGCCACCGCCGGTATCGGATGCCGCATATTGTGCGATATCCTTATACACTTCGTTACCAGCGTTAGTAGTCAATACAATATAGGCGTTCACAAACGGCACTTCACGGTTATTCTCATCCGTCAAACGACCATCATCCAACACCTGCAATAAGATACGAGTAACAGGTGCACACGCCTTTTCAATTTCGTCCAACAGAATAATACTGTACGGACGTTCCCACACACGGTTTGTCAATTCATGACGGAACAAATCCAATGAAGATTCATTCGCAAATTCCGTCATATCGAATCGAATCAACCGACGTTCATCGTTAAACAAAATCTTTGCCAACTGCTTCGTCATTTCAGTTTTACCAACACCGGTAGAACCTGTGAACAAGAAAGAACTCATTGGCTTCGATTTGTTATTCAAGTCCGCAACACAAATCTGTAAACGGTCTTGAATAATCGATGATGCTAACTCTTGAGCAAATACATGCTCATCAAGTTCCCGCTTAATCTTGGACGCATCAACACGGAAAGCAATATTTACGCCTTCAGACTCGTAGATAACGTCGGCTAACAAACGGCGATCCATCCGACGCCGACTATACCGATACCAACCAACCATGGCGTCCAAGACCAAAATAGACTTACGAGGTTGAGCATTTGCAGGAATATAACGATTCGTTAATTCAAAAATATCTTCAAACAACATATCATTATAAAACTGCTGTTCCACACCATACCGACGAGCCATACCACGAAGAATCGAAACGACCATCTTCTTACTCGGCGGTTCCAAATTGATACGTTGCAAACGTTCAACCAACGGCTGGTTCGGAGAAATCCACTTACGGAATTCTACGAACGTCGTAGCCGCAATAACACGAATACCACGAGTACCAGAGTCAGCTAACAAAGGTTTCAACGCTTCCACCGCAGCTGGAGACAACTCAACAATCTGATGGAATTCGTCGATAAACAGCACCACTTCGCAATGCTCTGTCTTACAATACCTCTGTGTTTCATCGAACAAACTCTTTAACTTATCAGCCATCTGGTTCTTATCCGCCAAATCAGCAATCATGTGGGACAAATCCACTTCCAGATAATATCTATCAGCATCTTCCAACATAATGCCTTGAACCAAGGCAGTTTTACCAGAACCAGCTTCCGCCAGAAGCATAACATTACAAAGTTCAGGACGCTGCATAGCCGCCATAACCCTGGCCTTTTCCACCTCACGTCCGACGATTTCACGTTCAGCCTTTTTCACCGGAGACGTATACGTACTCAAAAACGGATACATTGGCTTACCGTTCTCGTCCAGAGGAAATTCTCTATCAAAAACCATCGGCTAACGCACACTCCCACTCAAGACTTAAAGCCACAAGAATAATACAGAATCTTATAGCCCTGAAAATATTGTAGCATTATTTTTAAACAAAATCAACTCATAAATCAAATCATTCCGAAAAATGCGAAGCAAAATCTGCATCTTCATCCACACCATCTTTAACCAATGTGAACTTCAGACTCGATTCTAATTCAAACAATAAGTCTTGAGATTCAGACCAAAGCCGTATATACGTCTTTTCACTCACAGGAATCAGATGCTCATACGTCTTACTATCAGCCATATAACTAATACCTGTGCCACCATTAATATCAAACGTTCCAAACGTTTGATTACTAATGATATTTCCTTCCGCGTCACTGGATTGCTCCATATGTGCATGCGATCCCATCATTTCATCTACAAATGAAATTGTCTGAACTTCTCCGAAGACGGTATATCCGTCTTTCTGAATAGCAAACTGCGTGCTCCCTTTATTCGAACTGGCACCTGCGACATCCATGCTCACAGATACTTCTGCACCGTTCGTGTGTGCCACAGTCCATTCCTGTACACTGCTACATGAAGACAAACACAAAATGCCTCCAATTAACATTACACACATGAGAACTAACTTCCACCCACGTCCTTTTTGCATAATAACCCCCCATATCAATGGCAAACGCCACAAAGTACCCTTTTATTCTAACAAAAAAATTATCATTTATCAAGTAAAAACAGGAGGGGCTCAAAACCCCTCCTGACATAAAACTTACCGATTCAGATATTTAGACGCGGGTGATGCCGGAGCAGAAGGAGTCGCATTAGGATTTGTTGCTTTCAGCCCTGCCACAGCTGCGTTCCTTGCTGTAACAGCAGAAGCACTTCTCGTTTCTTGCGTAGCACCTGGCTTCAAGCACTCATCATCATCTACTAACGCCTGTGCCGTCGCCATCGCAGTATCATGACGCAACTGTGCCCGAGACCGCACATCCTTCGCCGGATCCTTACTCGTTCCAAGCATTTCTCCGATTAACCCGGAAAACGCTAAACTCTTACTCAAATCATTTGGAATGAAGATCTTCGTAGCCTGACCATCCGCCACATCTTTCATGGCATCCATAGCTTTCAAACGAAGCACAGCTTCGTTCACGCCAGAATCAGACAACCGTTTCAAATTAGCGGCTTCAGCAATAGACACAATCTCAATTGCCGCTGCACGACCTTCAGCTAAAGCACGCTGAGCATCGCGTTCAGCTTCGGCAGCCAAAATCTTCGCCTGCTTATCACCTTCGGCACGAGATACGACAGCTTCCTTATGTGCCTGTGCTTCCAAAATCGTCTGACGACGTTCACGTTCAGCACGCATCTGCTTGGTCATAACCTCTTCAATTTCTTTCGGTGGCTGAATATTCTTGATTTCAACACGAGTTACTTTCAGACCCCAGTTATCCGTTGCTTCATCCAAAATCACCTGCATACGCCCGTTGATTTCTGCACGGGAAGACAACGTCTGGTCTAACTCCATATCACCAATCACGCTACGCAACGTTGTGGCAGTAAGATTCTGTAAACCCATCAAAGCGTTTTCAACACCATAACTGTATTTAACAGGGTCAAATACATGGGCATATACCACAGAATCAATATTCATCGTCACGTTATCCTTCGTGATAACAGGTTGTGGCGGAAAATCCAACACCTGCTCCTTCAGACTTACCCTCTTGGCAACCCGATCAATAAATGGCGTCTTGACATGAAGACCTGCTTTCCATGTCACCCGATATTCGCCTAACCGTTCAATCACAAAGCAATGAGCTTGTGGAACGATGCGAATATTCACACCAATTAAAATCAACACTACCAAGACAATCGGAATCCAAATAAATTGCATACCATTCTACCTCCTCATTCAAATACATGTGTACTATGAACAACAGCTTGCACTGCGTCACGCATCCTCACCGATATAGTATAATCCCGATCCAATGGAATCGTCAAACCATCATGCTTCTGCTTGCCTTTCGACTTCTTTGAAACCACTTCAGCCACACCACGCTGTAAACTATCCGCAAATGCTTTCATTTGCATAACATCTTTCTCATCCAATTCCTGCAAAGCATCATGTTGATTAGTTCTCTCCAAATATTGTTTCGCACCTTGAAACAACTCATACCGCCTATTTGCAGCAGTGGTAAACAAGTCAACATTACGTTTACTGATTTGAGCATCATAAGGAAAATCATATCCTAAATGATGTAAGTCCAACGACTTCACTTCATCAAACGTATATTGCTTCGCTCTGGTCACCCCATGACCATCAAAATCAAAACCATAATCATGTAACCTATCTCGGAATCGATCTACAGCAAGACCGTACTTTGTCCGTTCTGCCTCAACACGACGTTGCCACAATCCAGGAGAGTTTTTAATAAAACTTCCTTTAGATAAATTATATACCTGCAACCCGTATTGCTCCGCAGATACCGCACCAAGGCGACTAAAAGCCGGATCCCTACCCATCTTTTCCATATTATTCAGACGATCCCTTTGTTTCATCAATTCTTCGAATTCTTCTTCAAACTCCTCGTCCGGTGGCAAGAATCCCAAAAAATATTGATATTTTACCATCAACATTTGCTGATAATCTCGTTCATACGCCAAATATCTTCCCAAGGCTTCAGCGTCTGCTGACTTTTGAGGCGTTGCCTCATACTCACGCGTCTCATCACGGAACTTGTGATATTCATCCCGATGTTTCTTCAATCGTCCGGAATAAGACCGTAACTTCAAACCAAATTCCATTGTTGGATCCGTAACCGCTTGAGCGGCCATACTTTCATAGTCCATAGACATTAAATCCAACATTGGAGTTCGTACCGTAAAATATTCCTTCGGAACCTGCTTTAATTCTGCATATACACCATTCATACATGCTAAAATTAAACGTTCTTCACCTTGACGAATCAACTTTAACCGCTCATCATCAGATATACCCTCCCGTTCCTGTCGGGTATCTGCATATTGAACAATATCACGATGAGCATCTTGATACATCTGTGATGGTGCACCCGCCGTAGGTTGCAAGATTTCCATAACAAAGTCTCGCACCACCGCATTCGCCTTCCGCATTTCCAACCGATTACTATTTGCTGACCACCAATTTCTATTTTCCGGTAAACAGGCTAATAACAATTGAGGTAAACCTTGTTGCAAAATCGTTTCATGCGTAAACTTCTTTACATAACATAAAACATTATGCCGATCATGAGATACTGAACTACTCATCATTTTAACGCTCTGTTTAGCGTCCAAATACATGTCCACACCACGACGCAATGTTTTCAAATCAGATAATGCAATCTTCCCTTTTTGCGTCCCATCAGGAGCCAACGTTCCAACTCCAAAATCCATCATTGTCAAATGACAATGCACATGCTCTGTATCTACATGAATAACACCAGCATAATGTAAATCATCATAGCTATGTTTCATCTTTTCGATGCCATACATAATAGCCAGACGTAACTTCAACTGATCGATATTTCCTGCAAAGTCTCCACGCTTCTGACACGTAAAGCCATCAGCGAGAATACCATTTTCACGCAAATACTGTTCATTAAAAGAAATCACAGTTTCGATAGCAGTTTTCCCGCTATCGAATCTGCGTTGCATATCTTTACTTAACGCCCTAATTCCAGCATCAGACATAGATGCTTGACCGTCACCAAAAGCAAGACCCGCAAAACGCCGAGTCGCATACATACGTTCCTTCATATCAGGAACACTTGTAGCTTCATCTGCAGCTTGATCCATCGCATCATATCTATCTGCGACATGGTCTGTATCTTGAATTTTTGTCGGTGTAATATGCTCTGTAGCACTATCCCGTATCATATACCGTAAAATAAATTTTCCAGGAGTTCCTCCACGAGTACCTTTTCCATTACCAAGCGGCACAGTAAACCGACTACGAATGACAATATTTTGAGGTAAACCCATAGTGCTCACCTCGCATCTTTAATAATTTGCAAAAATTTTGCGTCCACGGCAATTTCTGACAATTTAGATTCATCCATCATTTCCTCAATGACTTCCTTCGGAGGTCTCGGAATGCACAGCTCATCTAAAATACGTAACCGCTTGTTTACGTATTGTTTCCGTGTCATCTTCTTCGAATTAGGACCCATAAGAATCTCCTTTCATCAGATAGACTTCCGTTGCCACAGGACAAACCCTGTGGCAACGGGGAGATACCTATCAGGGCAAATATTCCGACTCATCCGTCGGTGATGCCTGTGTATTACTAATATTTTCAAACGCTTCCGGCACCTGACGACCCTGTGTACGTTCTTCTTGTACAGCTGCGTTCTGTTGCTGAACGGCTTGGTCTAAAGCTATATCCTTCGCATGAGCCTCATCAACTTTCGCCTGTTCATGTGCATCAGCTACGTCAGCACCTTCACGCTTCATCGTCTCAAACAAATCAGTATCTTTCGGAACATCAGCTTGTGCCTTATCTTCTTCACGCTTTTCAGATACATAAGTATTCTGTTCTGCATTCAGATCCATTTCAACTTCTTTCCACTGCTGATTGGTATCCGGTTCCGTCAGCTTCGTTTTATCATCCTGCTGTGCAGGCTTTTCAGTCGTTTGGGCTACAGCTTGTTGTTGTTGCTGAACCGCTTGATCTAAAGCCATATCTTTCATATGTGCTTCATCAATCTTTGCCTGCTCACGAGCATCAGCCACATCAGCACCTTCACGCTTCATCGTTTCAAACAGATTTGCATCCGAAGCAACCGGCTGTTGCTTCTTATCATCATCACGTTTCGTAGAAACGTAATCGTTACGTTCAGGATTCAAATCCATCTTAACTTCTTTCCACTGTTGATTCGTATCCGGTTCAGTAAGCTTGGACTTATCCGCCTGTGCCTGCTTTGCGGCTTCCGCTTTAGCCATCATTTCACTCTGACGCTTCTTCGCTTCAAGCGACATCCTGCCACCAGCAAACATCGCCTCCATGCGGCGAGATACAGCACGGTCGGAACGAGCAAGCAAGGCATCTTCTGGAGTTGCTTCGTGGAAATCCACACGAGCGTCCAATGCCACTTGAGCAGCAGCTTCTTCTTCTGCCATACGCTGACGTTCTGCAGCAGTATGAAGCATTTCAGCTTCTTCTTCCGGAGTGATGTAATGTTCATCACTAACTTGAGCCTGTGCAGTCTCTTCAATGACAGGTGCTTCCATATAAGTCAACAATTGCGGATCAGTATAGCCGGAAGATTCAGCAGTCAGCACAAATTGTTCATAACCATCTTCCAAATCAATCCCATAATAATCCAACAGACGGTCATTTCGCCGTGATACACCAGTGCCCAATACACCAATATAGAAAATTGGCAAATTGACCTTATCCTCGTCTTCCAAGTCATCGAACTTCATCGAAAGATTTTGTTCATATAATGCCTGATTCGGAGGCGGAACAATTGTCAGATTCACAAGACACGGGAATGAATATTCATTCGTCTTCAGAATTGGCGGAATATCAAAATGCTTTGAATAATATTTGCCAGTCTGAATCAAATGCACCAATTCTTCCGGTGACGGATAATAAATCACATCTTTAATCATCTGCTGGCTATCAACATTGTTAAAATACAATGCGGACACACCAAACGGAAAATCGCCACGAATCTCCGTAATAGATCCGACTAAATGAAAGCACGGCAGATATTCATGCTTTTGTGATTCATGTTCCATAAACGCCTGTGTCGTTTGGAACACCATTTCTGCATGGATATTCTCCAACGTGATAATATCCTGCTGTCTCAAATAAGACTCTTCAATATGGGATGACAGCTTTCCCATTAACTTAGCTTGCAACCGAATACTCATCTTGCTTCTGCTCCTCTCCATTTATTGCCTGTTTTGCGAAAGCCCGTATCAAAACCCGTTTTACATATTTCCAGGCGATATGGAAAACTTTCCGCAGAATCATTAATATAACACCCACAATACCGAGACTTGGTAAAAACCAAACCATCAATAAGACAACCAGCTCACTTACATTAAATGAACTTAATGTTACGCCCTGCTCAATTTGAATTCCAACAACGTCCTTCAACCAAAGACCGCTTCCATACGGAATCAATGCAATAGCACCGAACGTAAGAACTAACGTCACTATTGCAATCAGAAAACAGACGACCAGTGCGACCAACCGTGTAACCCATGAGGTTTTCTTTTTACCTTCCATACATTCAAGCTCCTTATAAAGTTATTTGAATACTTCGTAATAAGAGAAACCAGTAAATTTTCCATCACTGTCTATTGTATACGTACTAACGAAACTCTTTTGAGTTTTCGTACCATCTTTAGCAATCTGACTAAAAGACACAATGGCACGGTATGTATACACATTGTTTTTAACACTTACCACATAAGAATCAAAACCCTTATATGCACAAGCAATTATATTTGACCAATCTAACTCTCGGTATAATTTAACACCAAATACCCCTTTATAATAGTTCTTACTCTGATTGCCGTATCTACGTTCAACATTGGACCATGTGGATTTTGCTTCAGTCGAACCAGACCATGTAAGTGAAACTTTAAAAATCTCTTTTGCAATTTCATCATCTTTTTCCTTACGACTCAAATCCACGCCTGTATATAAATTGCGAGCCCTGGTCTGTGTTTCACTTAACTTCATTTGACTTTGTTTCACTTGAGCCGTCAAATGATTCACATCTCCAGCTTTTACCGTCAATTCCGATTGCCATTGTTTATTCAAAATATTACCTGCTATCAATATCCCGAAAGCAATAAAGATTAAAATCAATCCAATACTCCCAGATTTGAAGAAGTCCTTAATCATGGCTTTCGTTTCTTTTTGGCGCGTCTCCCGACTTACAAATGCCATATTATTGTCCTCCTTCCTCTTCTTCCACAGTAGCCATTGTTTTCATTCCTGTTTCTGTCACATAAACGACTAAATCAGTAAATGAGTTTGTATCAGCATGATAAACTGCACTGGCTACTGCTAATAATTCCCCATTCTTCTTTTGACCCATATTATAACAAGACCACCATGTAGTCATCGTATTTCCATAAAATGCATAATTCGTATCACATACCCACTGTGGTGTCCATCCACTTTTGGGTGCCCACTGATACCACGGACGAACGTCTTCTCCGTCAAAATATTCATCCAATCGTTGTAAACAACTTTGCACATTGCTATCCAATGAACTTAATTGATTATACTGAACAATACCATATTTGTTCAGATTCCGCACTAAATCATTTTGGATCGTGGATACCGACAAACCAACATCATTCAAATCATGAACATTACTTTCAGTCGCAGCCACATCTAATGTTTCTTGGTCAACCTGTGCTTTCACAACCAACAGTTCTTTTTGCAAATCCGCCAACTTCAAATCATATGTGCCAGATTTTTCTACATATTCATTGTGATTTGTCAAACCTTTATTGATAAAAACAATCAATAAAATAACGCCAACGGCAATTAACCCAAACCGAACGATCAGTTTTGCTTTATCGCTCACTGACTTCCAACCCCCTTAAAATGAGTAAACTAACTCATTTATGACATAATTATAGCACAAACGAGCCAAGAAAATCAACAAATTCCATGCAAAAAACTAATCTGTTAACACATACACAAGCACATTTTGGAATACACCATCTTCTGTCACATCATATAGAGCCACCATATGGCGTGATGCCCACATACCCATGCCTGCATCACTATGCGTCATCATCTCAGCAAAATACTGATATGTTGTTCCATCTTCAGCAACACCGATTACATAACTGGTTAATGTGTCAAAATGAATGTTCAAACCTTTTTCAAACACACTGTACACTACGTCATTACTGGCATCTCGTACCACCAAACGATCTGCATCCGGGAAAAATGTTGTTAGAAAATAAGACGATTCTTCAATATAAGGATACTTTTCTTTGAATGCATCCCTGGAATTTCGATATGTCTCATAGCTCGTCCATTCCATTGAATATTTAAAAAACTCCGTGGCTAACTTATCGTCTTTTTCTTTTCTACTAAAATCCACATCCGAAACCGCTTTAAGCATCGATTGAGAAACAACTTTCGATGTCTGTGCCTCTTTATTTTCTTCCAACTGTTTCTTCGTTACGATTTCCATCTTGGACTCCTTGATTTTTACAATCTGTTCAGTCCAAGCACCACGTAAAATCAAACCCACGCCTAATATGCACAGTGCCAATACGAAACAAATAATGGTCGCACCATAATTTTTCCAGAATGCACTCTGTGTCCATTTCTTATTCATGAGCTGACCCCTCCGTTTCTGCATCTTCTGTTGGCAGTTGGAAATAATCAGACATATTATCTCCGACTTTATAATGATAATCCTCTGGCAAAATACCAGCATCTTTCATAATATCAGCAAAATCTCTAACAAAATCCACATCAGCCATAGAATAATCTGGAATTTGCTCTTGATCCAACATTACAGGTAACATAGTACGTTCGATGATAGCATCATTCGTGTAATCACTCAAAGAATTCCCGGTCATCGTTTCCTTCTTCATAGCATTTTCAAACATATCTGTCCGTCCATTGTAATCTGCCCGAGCATACGCGACCAACTGTTTATTATTCTCTAAATAACACAACCAAATGCACGGCACACGATAGTCTCCGCCCTGTAATGCATAACCAACCCACTTTACATCACCATAGCCTAATCCCACGTCACACCATGACACATCCATGTTCTGCTTTGGGAAGTATTTATTCAATTCATTGTTTAACCGAATCATTCCGGCAACAACTTCATCCCCAGACATATTAATGTGTCGCCAATACACAACATATTCTGTCTGAATATCCACAATTTCCTGAATCCGTTCCACGGCAGTATTGCGATATTGCTTCAAATCATCAACAGTCAAGTTCACAATAACTTCTGCGGCTTCATCCTTTTTAACCACAGTTTCTTCAGTAACTGTATAAGTCATCTTCTCAACTTCTACTTCTTCAGCTTGATGATCCTGATACCAACCATATACAACTACTGCTACCACTACCAAGCATAAAATACTAATCGTATTCAAAATTTTCGGCAATTTCTTTGACATTCAATTCACCTCCAATTAACGCCCGCTGGCATTTCCAGTATACTTATACTTATCTTGACCATCCCACTGTCCAACATATCTGAAAACATGATATGGCGTACTATTATTAAAAGTAGAATGCCCTTCCCAGTATGACTTCAACCGAGTACTGGCACCCAGTCTACCACTACCACCATCCTGACAACCAGGAGACCGATGCTGGTATGATGCAGATACAAACTCACAATTTGAATCAGGATATTTCTCACGAACAACTTCAACACTCACATACATCGCAATATGGTCACTAAAGTTATCACGTGGCAATCCTGTTCGTTGTTGCATCTCATCGCCAAAGACTACGAAAATATCACCCGGCTTTAACAAATCCCATTGACCACGGAATCCTTCAGAAACATCAAAAACTTCTTGCCATTTATCTGGATGAGATCTCATATAATAACCGCATGTGCCAGCACCGCCCCTTGGGAAATTATCATCGGCACCAGCCCAATGAACTGCCGTGGCTACACCACGGTCACAAGACATATATAAACCATCGCCAGGGAACATCGCATCATGAACAGCGATGTACAAATCCGTACCGTTATTCATAACGCCCATTTCCACTGTTTCCCAAGCATAAGCAACCGCAGCATGTGCCAAGTCACTATTATCAGGACCATCGTCTTCGCCATCACCGGTATCACACTTATCATCTTTATCAGATGCCCCAGCTGCAACAGACGCCGTAATGTCCGCCATTTCCAATACACTATTTACAAAAGACTCATACTGTGTTTGAATCAAAGCACTTTGTGGAGAGAACGCAGCATACCATTTTTCTGCCTTTTCAATACGAGGATCAGAACCGCCTTCTTCGAACGCAGATGCATTCCGTTCTACCAATTGGTGCCAAGACCGAGCGGCCTCTGCCACAGAGGTATGATGGAAACCAATATACTTCTGAATCGTACCCGGTTCATCAAACCCAATCAAGAATGCCAACTGCATATCCAAATCCCACCAATTATGACCGGAACAGTCAGCAAAAATTAACAAGTTAATAGCACGCCCAAAAGACCACTGAATCAACCCAAGACCGCACGGTCCCGGTCCTGAATAGTCTCCTGATCCACCTTTGCTTTGCATATATGAAAAGATACCGTCTTGTGTGACAGGATCATACCAATCGCTCGGGCCAGAACCTAAAGTCGTATAAGGCTTATAACTCTCCTTAACACTTTGTCCAGCAACAACGTTTATCCTTGTATACCGACCGCCCGTCCCTTTCGGCAACGCAGCTGCCTTAATAGGACCAATATGTTGCCGCTCACTATAAGTTCCTTCCAAAGAAGTAGGATCTACGCCACCTTCCTGTTGCATATTACCCAACACACCGGCAGCCTGTTCATCTGTCATGCCAATTGCTTTACAAACAGCCCAAATCTTCTTGGCACACTCCATTTGAGCAGCTTTCCAGTCTTCTTCTTCCGTTTCTTCAAGCTGTAACGCTTCACGATGGGCTAAAATCGCCCCACATTCGTCAATTTCCTCTTGACGAATAATAACATTCATTTCACGATGGTTTATAAGTGTTGCAGCTCCTAAACTACCAGTCACTGCCAACGTAGCACCTAATGCAATCGAAAGACCTTTTTTTGATACATTCAAAAAATCGGCGGCCTTTCCCACTGCATTTGAAATCTTATGCCCGACAGGTTTCAAGCCAAACCAACTGGAACACGCACTACGCCAACCACTTGAAACCTTATGAGTAACCGTATGATAAATCTGTTGAACCATATTTTCATTCGATTCCTCACTGGCAGGCTCCTCCGTCGATTGCGACGGAGGAGCATCAATCCGTTGTACCCCACGGATCTTCGGTTCCTCTGAATTTTTCTTTTCAGCCATACGATTACCCCCTTGTTATCACCACAACGTTAATACTGGTCCATTATCGCCAACATTAACTGTATAAGCATCAACCGCATTACGGAAGTCACTTTCCAAACGTAACAAATTATACAAATCAACGGTTTCATACTTTGTTTTATAAGAGTAAATGTTTTTCCATGTATTAATCAACAAGTTGATTGCACTCCGAATATCCTTCTCGTTCTGTGTTAAATATTCAGGCTTCGTATTCAAACTAATCACAGAACCATCGACCATTCTCCATTGAATAGCCTTCAACTCATCTTCAAACCGTAAATCTGCCTGATCTTTACCTTGATTTCTTGAATTAATAAAATTCAACCATTGAGACAAACTAGTTGTTCCAGTCAATCCTTCCAAATATCCTGTTAAAATCCGACCGTCTTGCCAATTGAAATCAAACCCGCCAGGCACCACATATGGACTATCTAAATACAACGTTACTTCATTATCACGGAAGCCCTTTGTGCCAGCATCATTTACCCAACCACCGCCATAAGACGTGATATAATGTAAACGCCCATCATATTCACCTTTAGTCTGCAACGCATACACAGTATCATTTGCAATAACCGCTGGTACATTTGGTACAACTACATTCAAATCCTTGACCCGTTGTGTATATTCAGTCAACAGCAATTGTTCTTGAACCATATCTTTCAAATCTGCACGTAATGCGGCACGAATCTTAACTTCTTCTGTCCGGCACAAAATTTCTTCTACTACATCTTCGATAGTCCAATTCTCTCTTTCCAAGAAATCAGCATGCGAAGCATAAACCCCACCGGGATTAAAAATAAACTGTCCTTGATTAAACTGATCGAATGTTGTATCAGAATATCCCGTTTTTCGAGCAACTGTAAACATAACGTTTGCACGTAAATACATCTTTACTAATTGCGACGGAAATCCTGCAACATCATGTAAATATATTCCCATATATCCGGTATTCCCAAACAAATACAAGAAACCAGATGGTGATGATTTCAACTGTTCATATCGACCAGATATGTTACAACCAGATAAAAACATCTGATAATCATCCGCCTTCGTCGGCAATTGAGACATATCTACAAATTTCAATAATACAAACACATTTGTATGATCACGGTTTGAATACACGCCCAATACATTGCATTGGGACCGCGTTTGCGACATGGTAAAAGTTCTGCTATATACTGCGTTACCAGATAATTGCTTATGATGATATGCAATTTCCTTACTGGTCACTGAACCAACCACCAAGCAAAACGCTACAAACAATACACAAAAAATAATGCCAAACCGCTCAATCGCATAATGCGGACCCAATTTTTTAAATAAGTTCATGCAACACATCCTCCATTCACCAAAAAACTGCTTGAATACGAGCATATCATTCACAGCAATAAAAGTATATCATAAATGACAATAAAAATAAAGTCGGACAATTAAAATTGTCCGACTAAATTCACATCGTGCGTTGCACGTCAGTACATTAGGCTCCGCCGCCTGCTGGCTGTCCGGTAAACGGATCCAGAACGGTCTCTGCCTCATCAGGATTACCTTCAGCGAACTTATCCAGCGTCGCATTACCAGTAGAAACCAGATTGCCCAGAGTGGACCAACCACCTGCCACGGCCAGCACACCGCCGACCAGAATCAGACCGATTGCAACAGCCCAGCTGTTCTGACCTTTACCATGAGAAATCAAGTTCTTGGCGACCTTATACACACCGACGATAACCATCGCGATACCAATGATGGACACGATGATTGAACCCCAGTTACCCAGCGTCTGCTGGAAAGAATTCAACAGTTTACCCAGACTGGCACCACCACCGGCAGCACCCTCAGCAAACAACTTCAGCAAAAACAGATTCATGGGAGACTCCTCCTTTCCACCAAGAATTCAAAGCACCGAACAAGATGCAAGCATCTTTAAGTTCACTATCATTATAAAAACCATCTTTTTATTTGTCAAGTATTTTTATGCAAAAAAATTGTGGAGTACATAATTGTACTCCACAATATCTGATAAATCAGATAAAATCGCTATCGGAATCTACATTAGATGACCCATTAGATCTATTCTCACCACGACCTAACCGGTCTTCTTTTCCATGTTCTTCACCGGCTTGAACACCACGAATCTGTCCTGAATCAGCATTATCAAATCCTGCCGTTCCGGTGGGCTTTGCAGTTGTAGGTGTTGCTTCAACCGGTCTCGCCTTTGGTGTTTCCTTCTGAACAGGCATCTTTCCGCCAGCATTCACATTTGCCTGACCACCACCAGAAGTGGACGAAGCAGAAGAGTTACCGGAATTAGCAACGTTATTGCCACCATAATTATTATACGTGCTATGCTGATCAGCCATATGATGGCTTACATCGCCACGATCACGCATTCCAGTTCCATTGCCGGACGCAACCTTTGTCGTCGTTTCGACATTCCGTCCAAACGCCACATTACCAGGCGCCATAGCACCAGTTCCGCCAACTCCACCAGCAACATTCGTCTGCTGTACTGTTGAACCAACCTGACCAGCAACATTCTGACCAGCACCGTGTGTAACATCATGACCTAACTTACCCTTACCGGATTCACGGTCTTGTGTACCAGCATGAGAACCAACACGAGCATCTCCACTTGTATCCTTACCAGAACGACCCAAACTACCAGAACCGCTCATGGACGCATTGGCTGAAGAATCAGATGCGGCTTCGCCAACAGTTGCCGCCGCTTGCACACGACGTGAGGCTTCGCCAGGAGCATTACGTTTTGCAGCCTCTTGAGCTTCATCACGACTTGCACCTGTAGAACCAGATGCCTTTCCAGCATCCTTCGCATCTTTAGTATCCTTTTCAGGACCTTTACCATAAGGCATACCGTTACCGGATACATTACCTTGTACAGAACCAGTAGCTTGACCACCGTATACAGCACCAGTTGCCACACCGGCATGTGCACCATCACGGAAGCTACCAGAACCTGCACCAGTCCGTTCAAGAGATCCGCCACCTGCGGAATCAGCAACATGTGCCACATTTGCAGTGTGTACAGGAGGCACTTGACCACCAAAGCCACCACTTGCTTGACCCGTTGCTTGACCACCAGTTTGTCCTGCAGACTGTCCACCAAACTGACCACCTGGCTGTACGCCAAATTGTCCGCCCTGTTGTCCTTGTCCAAACATTATGCCACCTGTTGGAACTTGTGCCCCAGAAGCACCGGTTTGCTTCGCCTGCTCTGTCGAAATACCAGAACTGGCGGCAAATCCTGCACGATATCCGGATTCGCCACGACCGTCGAACCGACCGCCACTGGCTCCTCCACCGACACCGCTTGTTCCAACGGTCTCGCGTACATGACCACCAAATGCACCACTACTTGGTGCACCACCAGCGTTGGTTCCACCAAGACCAATACCGCCTTGACCCATGGCTCCGTCACGACCGGATGTTCCACCTTGACCAGGTGCACCGTTATGTCCAGAGACTCCGCCTTGTCCAGCGACTCCGTCACGGCCAACACCAAATCCGACTCCGCCACCAACACCAGATTGACCAACCACTTGACCAGAAGCTTGTCCAGGCACTTGACCAGGCACCTGACCAGACTGAACATTGACCTGCACCGGTCCTTGCCCTTGTCCATATCCGCCTTGTCCGTATCCGCCTTCACCACTACGTTCAAGTGATCCACGACCAGTCATTACGCCACCAGCCATGCCTGCGGCAAAGGCTCCAGCTCCATGACCTTCTCTATACATACCCGGAGCACCGGCAGGCATTGTGCTTGTGCCAGAAGCTCCAGCTGTGGCGTTTCCACCACGACCATCCATGGTAGACATACCATTTTGAGCAGTTCCACCATATCCGGGAGCACCAGGAACACCCGTACCGGGCGTACCATTTGCTCCAACACCGGGTCTGCCATCTGCACCGGAACGAACGCCCATACCGGCTCCGCCACCTTGTACATATGCACCACCCGATGCACCAGCATTAGGCACATTCACGTTTACACCAGCATTACCGCCATTGGCTCCACTGTTTCTAAACATATTAGCTCCAGCACCTGTAGCCATGCCTGCTGCAAATCCAGCGTTACCGCCATTACGATCCAAACTACCGCTACCCGGAGCACCAGCAGGTCCGCCTTGACCCATACCACCAGAGGCACCAGCGATTCCACCAGCACCCATCTGACCGGGCATTCCAGCCGGAGCTCCAACAGGAGTCGCAGAAGCCATACCACCATTCCGCACATCACCAAAGCCAGTTGCCATATTCATGCCACCTGCATTAGCTTGTGCATGTTCTGTGGACGCACGACCACCGAACATCTGACCTGCATTCGCACCGGGAGCACCGCTGGCTCCAGCATTTCCACCAAATCCAGCAGATCCACCCATACCAGAACCACCACTTGCGCCAGGAGCGCCACTTGCCCCAGGAGCACCGCCAGCAGTCTGACGAATACCTGCGTCATAACCAGACGCACCTTGGCCGTAACCAGTTGCTCCCTGACCAACGCCCTGACCATAACCAGACGCACCCTGACGGAATGCATCTGCACCAGAAGCAGAAGCACCACGAGTGCTATCACCACCGGCACCGCCAACCGCCTGCATGCCTTCTGTGGATGCACGCCCAAGCGGAGCATTACCAGAAGCAGGAGCACCATTACTACCAGGCACCCCATTCATTGCAGAAGCACCAGCAGACCCAGGAGCACCATTCATAGCAGGAGTGCCTGCACTGCCCGGAACACCGTTCATTGCTGAAGCACCTGCACTACCAGGAACACCATTCATAGCCGGAGCAACTGAAGACGGCATCGCTAACTGTGCACCAGCACCTGCTCCGCCACCTTCATAGCCAGCCCGGTACATTGGCATACCAGGCTCAACAGCCTGTGCAGCCTGTCCACCAGCACCATAACTATTTGCTGTCGCTTGTCCTTGTTGACCAGCTTGACCGGGCATACCATTATATCCTGCACCATAGCCAACACTACCTGCGGCCATACCTGCCGCCACACCGCGAACAGCGTCATTACCACCAAATGTAGAGCCCGCAGGAGCACCGCTCATGCCAGCCTCTCCACCAGTACCTTTACCACCAGCACCGAAGCTACTTGAAACTGCTTGACCTTGAGCACCATTCATACCCGGCATACCATTAGCATTGGGTGCTGTATTACCAGCCGTAGCACCGGCATTCACACCACGCACAGAATCTGGACCATTTCTATAACTTGCCTGCTGACTTGCATCAGATCCGGCACCAGCCTGTCCGCCTGCACCATAACTATTAGCCGTTGCTTGACCTTGCTGACCAGCCTGACCAGGTGTTCCATTATAACCACCGGAACTACCCATAGCCGGAGCGGCAGCCTGTACATTCTTTGTACCCTCACTGCCAAAGCCTTTACCGGCATCGCCAGAAGCACCAGCATTCCCAGCACTCGCATTACCGCTTGCCCCAGCATTACCTGCACTTGCATTACCACTTGCTCCACCGGCACCAGTTCCTGCTCCACCGTAACTATTGGCAGTTGCACTGCCCGCAGTCCCATTCATACCTTGCATAGAAACAGGAGCATTAGCAGCATTTGCATTCACGCCACGGATACCGTCCGGAATCACGCCAGATTGACCAGCATTACCTGCCGCCCCACCTGTGGCTTGACCAGATGCACCATATCCGGCAGCACCAGACGCACCTGTTCCACCAGACGCCATTCCAGGCACATTCTTACCAGAAGCCGCATTTGCTTCCACACCACGAACAGAATCCAAATTACTGCCCGGCAGAACCTTACTGCCTGAACTAGAAGCTGACGCTCCACCATTTGCAGCCCCGCCATTTGCAGCACTACCGCTCGTGGCTTCTGCCTGACTTGATACAGGAGCACCGCCTGCCTGTACATTCCGAGTACCATCGCCACCACTACGTGCATACATCGCGGCGGAATTTTCAGAATTCGCACCACCAGCACCAGCACTACCATCCGTTCCTGCAGATCCTGTGGCTACCGAGCCATTTCCTGCAGTTGCACTTGCAGAAGCATTCTTTGTAATCGGATTCGATTCACCAATATATTCACTATCTCCGCCATAGGTACTCGGACGACGACCGGCACCCAAACTACCAACATCGCCCGTACCGGCAGACGCTAACGTCATAGACGGATCAAATTTCCGAGAACCACTACCACCTGCACCGCCATCAGCACCGTTCATACCGTTACCAGCATTACCGCTGGTACCTGTAGCCACACCGTCCACAACATTTGGACGTACAGCACCACTGCCGGAATCAGCAGACTTAATCGGAGAAGTTCCACCCTTCTGACTTGCTTCTTCCAAGCTATTCGCATTAAATGCATTCGTGCCAGTCTTCACTTCATCAGCCGACGCGGCCTCTGTACTTGCACGTGAACCAGTCCGTTCGGCCATAGTACTACCAGATTGACCAGCCGCACCACTTGTGCCAGCACCATTTGTGCCAGAAGCACCGCTTGTACCCGCACCGTTTGTGCCAGAATCACCACTTGTGCCACTTTCAGCATTACCATCTGAACCAGTGGCAACACCGCCGAGCATCGCTACACCAACACCGGCGGCACCTACGGCGGCAATGCCACCTAACCCAGTACCTCCCGTCAACGCAGAACGAGCCGCACTTCCAATACTGGACGTCATCGCAGAAGACGAAGATGATGTAACACCAGCTACACCACCGCCTGCAGAAGCAGACGATACACCTGTATCTTTCGTCAAAATAAACTTATCCAATACTGTATCCACAGCTTCTCCCATGGTTTTCAAAAGTTTTCCACGTAACCGCAAAGCTAATACGCAAAATCCAATCAACAAACCAAGCGAAATAATCATGGACAATACCATGATAGACTGTGCGTCCAACGAGCCCGAAGCAAACAAAATTAACTCATTCATGCCTGCACGACCTCCTTCCCAGAAACCTTAATTTCCGGAGTTAAAATATCAAACAAATTACCAAAGTCGGCACGTACATTATCCCAAACATACAATGACGGATAGCTTGCTACCACACGATCAAACGTGGGAAGCATCGCAGAACAAGTCATTAACCGCCAGAAACGAATGCTTGCATAAGCCCATGCAACTTGGAACGCTCTGCACAATTTCAACGCTCCGTACGTAATCACAAACAATCCGATGAGAACACCAATAAAACCGACAATAAACATCGTCTTGTCATCATAAAACCGTTCAGCAAATGTACCCATTCCAGCATTACCGAACAAACCACCAATAATTGAAAAACCTCCTGGTGTTGGTGTCGTTGTGCCAGCCATTTCCGTCAATTTCGGGCTTAAAGCACCTTCAATTAAACTGGAGAACGTAATAACAAATGTTGTAATAATGTCATATAAGAAAATTGTTACAAACAATTCCAAAATCATTGACACAAAATACACCAACACTTGTGCGATACTCTTCATGACGCCAAGCATTGCCCCCGGAATGGACATTAACAATGAGAATCCATGTTTTACATTATGGATAACCATGCCACCGCAATAAGCAACGCCTAACACCACAAAAATACCCAAACACACGAAGCAACTTATCCAGAATAAGACTTTTAATACACCACTGCCAACCAAGCTAACTGAAAAATGTTGCATCCGTCCAAATTCAGATACGCTCTTTACACCAGAATACACACGAATCGCACTGGTATCAAAATTTGTAGCCAAGAAATTATACATCGATACTGTAGACAGTCCCTTAACTTGCGTAGGATCAACGCCATAACGCCAACCATAACCCCAATCACCACGATACTCAATATCGATATTTTCAACAGCATTATCACCAATGCTACCGCCATTATCAAAAATATTCCAAGGCTGATCAGCCCATAATACTTCCTGGTCGCCCTTATGACCAATGAATACATTCTCGTTACCGTCCACATTACGTTTCATCCAGTCATCAACGCCATCTGTATCAAACAACATCTGATAGAAACTGAACTTATTAGTACTGGACTCATCGGTATTCTGCAGATTGCCCATCTCTTCATCGCTTAATTCCTTTGCAGCCCATCCCATAACGGCTGAATTCCATGAACCTGAAGTATAGGTTCTACCACTGGAATAAACAGTCAACAAAGCATTCAGACGCCCACGCATTTCAGCTTCAGTTAAACCAGTAGCCGTCAATTCAGTAGTATACGTTCCATCTAACATCATGGAACCATCTTCAGCTGGAGTTTCATTAAACATACCGGCATTATTATCACCGAAACTCGTCAAACTGATACCTGATTCTTGAGGAAGACCATACAACCCAGTGTGATAATTAATATCATAAGCTGTCACTCGAACGGCACGCCAAGTAGCACCACTTGCCTCACCTTGTTCTTCGCTGTCAGATACTTTCTTTGACACCAAAGTTACACTATCAGGTAATGCCAGCCGACTTGAAGTGACCCAACTTTCAAAATCCACAAAAGATGCGGCAATAATTCGAGATGACGGCTTTGTGCCTAATGTTTCCGTTGTCAAACCGCTCAAAACCGCACTATACAACGTTGCTAACAATGGAACACCAATCACAATAAACACGGCACGCTTCAAGAATAACACAATTTTTGGCGTCGCTGAAGGAGAATTATTACCATTACGAGTTAACAAAATTCCAGCAATCAATAATGCCAAAAGCAACGGTAAAATTACTGTTATACCGATT
>JAEEGL012824261.1_pt1 | contig 29178 bp, 22 predicted proteins | sample 9134231 | NCBI WGS metagenome assembly JAEEGL01 (sample SAMN16246548, study PRJNA631951) | gut metagenome | biome: gut microbiome; feature: rumen; material: fiber-attached | host: Bos | place: Iran: Karaj | collected 2018-10 | reverse complement strand
TTCCGGTGCACCGTCTGCAAAATCAGTCAGGATCGCTTTATATAACGTCTCGTCACTCTGACAATACTGAAGTCCGACCTCGGCATCCAGCCCATAGACGCGCAAAGATTCGAGCGAATCCGGGCCTGTTTCTCCATCCGGCACATTTTTATCTTGCTTAGAATCAACCAACTGTATCGATACAGGATCAGATGCGATCTCATTTTCTGTCTCCGAACCCGTTTTTCGCGCATCTGTTTGGTCCGAGGATTTCGATATGCCTGCCTCTCCTGAACTCAAGGGCGATCCGATCTCTTCCTGCTCGTATGTGAAACGATCTTCCGAAAGAACACTCTTTAATGTTCGTTCCAACTCAGTTGTCTCAATCGGTTTACCTATAAACCCGTCAAACCCCTCACGTAAGAACATCTCTCTTGCCGTACTGACCGTATTGGCTGTCAATGCAACAATCGCCATATCAACCTTGCCGCCATGATTGGATCGAATCCTCTTCATTGTTTCCACGCCATCCATGCCCGGCATCATATGATCCATAAATACGATATCGTACTTGTTCTTCAGGCACAGATCGATCGCCTCAGGACCGGATCCTGCTGTCTCTATGGTCATTCCGTATCCGGTAAAAATACTGTTAGCTACGATCAGGTTCATCGGTTCATCATCCACGACAAGTGCTTTAACATTGTGAAGTTTCATCTTGCCGAGATAAACATCATTGTTTCTGCTCGCATTGATCGCACTGATAACAGGGAAACAGTACAAAGGTTTTTCAAAGAATCGAATTTTGGAGCCCGACGGCAACGGATATCCCGTATCCGCGGTAAGATAAACCGGAATCTTCGCTGCGATAGACTCTATGTAATCCGGGTCCGTTTCATACTCTTTCATACCAACAAAAAAGTGTGAGATATATACATCCGATTCCATCAGTTTTTTCAGGTTTACCATCGAATCCACACCGTGGATCTTAACGCCCATCCCCTTAACGATATTGGTGATCATAGAATTGTAATACTCTCTGACTGCAGGGATCGGATATTTGTTAAACATGAAAAACGCACCCAGGCTGACTGTTTCACGTTCCGAAACATACACACAACTAGAGGAATCAATCACTTTATGCGGGATACAAACATGGATATTCGTCCCGATGCCCGGTTTACTGTTTATCGTTAAAAATCCGCCCATTGCGGTAACAAATCCACTGACAATATGCAAGCCGAGCCCAAGTCCTCCCTGCACACGGCTCCGACCGGAATCCACCTGATAGAACTGATCAAACACCTGCTCGATCTCATCCGGCGTCATCCCGATTCCGGTATCGCTCACATCGATACAAAGGTTAACCCCGTAGTCTTCTTCCTGACAACCAATGCGAACATACACACCACCCTCATTGGTGTACTTCAATCCATTGACGATCAGATGCCACAGAATCTTTTTTAACTTCCCGGCATCTGAATTCATCATGGCAGGAAGTGCCGGATCTACATCAAGAATAAGTTCAACACTCGATACAATATACGGACGAAGTTTTGCAACTACATCTGCGAGCAAGGATGAAATCATATAGTTTTCATCATTGATCACAAGCATGTTTCGATCAATCTCTGTATAATCAAGAATGTCACTCATCTGATCCGCGACACGATGCCCCGCGGTACGGATTGCGTTCAGATCATCACGGTTTTCCTCATTGATCCCCCGATTTAAACAAACGGCTGACAAACCCACAACCGCATTGACCGGTGTACGGATTTCATGAGAAGCATTGACGAGGAAATCATCAAGACGAGAAGTGGTTTCAGTAAGTTCCTGGTTCTCCTTACCGATATCGTCCAGAACCTGATTCCATTTTTTTATGATCGTCCGACCGAACCACGCGATCAACGTAAGCACAACCGTATGCAAAACAATACGGCTGATAAGCAGTCCGTCAACCTTTCCTCCGTTCCAGAAGTATTCAAATAAGTTGTACGCCATGGTCACATAATAGGTAATCTGTGCCATGGTAACCAGACCTGAGATTCCTGCCATCGTAAATAATATGATCACGGCAGACATAATAGCAATCATATCAAAACGGCTGGTTTGATGAACTCCGTAAAAGAAAAACGTAATGACAATGATGATTCCATAGATCCACATGCGCACGGAAGGCGTAGATACCTGACGGATATGAAGCCCCCAGCTGATGACGATTCCAAAAGCGATCATAACAGCGGCCCATTTTTCCCAGCCAACACGAATCGTTTCAAAAATCAGCATGGAAGACATCACGGTATTGCCGATCAGGAGCAACAGATGCGATGCCTGAAATATTTTGTTGGAAGACATTTTCCTATCCATCGAATCTCTCCTTCGTTATGATTCCATATCTTCAACCCCTGTTAAACAAAACAACCGTTTCCATATGTTTTGTCCAGGGAAACATATCCACACATACGGCCCGCTCCGCCTTATATCCTGCCTCCGTGATCGGAACGATATCTCTGGCTAAGGACTGTGGCTTACAGGAAACATAAACAAAACGCTCTACCCCGTAAGACAGAAGTTTCGGAAGCGCCTTGGGATGGATCCCCTCCCGCGGCGGATCAAGCACCATCACGTCAGGAGCTTCCTTTAGCGAATCCAATACTTCCAGCACGTCACCGGCGATAAATTCACAGTTTACAAGTCCGTTTAATGAAGCGTTCTCTCGTGCGGCCTCCACGGCCTCCTCTACGATCTCCACACCAATCACTTTCTCAGATACCGGAGCAAGGATCTGCGCGATGGTTCCGGTGCCGCTGTAAAGATCAAACACCGTCTTACCCGTCGTATCACCAATATAATCGCGAACAACGGAATACAGCACTTCAGCCCCGGTTGAATTGGTCTGAAAAAAGGAAAACGGCGTAATCTTAAACCGTAGTCCCAGCAATACCTCCTCGATATCCTCTTTCCCGTATAGAATCTCCATACGATCCGCCTGAACCACATCGGCGAGACTGTCATTCACGATATGAAGGATACCGGTTATTTTCCCGTACAGATCGAGCAAGAGCAATCTTTCCGTATACTCATTGATCACATCCGGATCATCGGTCGGCTCCGAGGACGTCACAAGCGCCACCAATATCTCCCCTGTAGACGCTGATTTCCTAACCAGCAGATGACGAAGGAATCCCTCATGCGTCCTTTTATGAACATAGGTAATTCCCTTTTCGCGGAAAAACTGCATCGTAACCCATACGATCGCCCGATAGTCACTATCGACGATCTGACAATCCGTGATCGGAACAATGTTATATAAACTTCCCCTCTGATGAAGTCCCAGGGTAAGAGGTCCATCCTTCACATCATCACCAAAGGAAAACTCCATCTTATTGCGATACCCGGTCTGCTTGGGACTGCCAAGTGCTTTGGTAAGAGGAAATCCGGGGCAGGCCTCCTCCATCAGTTCCTGAACCATCCCCAGTTTTTCAAGAACCTGTCCTTCATAATCAAACCGCTGGTAGGTACACCCGCCGCACAGATCAAAATGTGGGCAAAACGGTGTCTTTCCACCATCGGGTATCTGCTTTTTCTTACGACTCATCGTATCCTTCTCCTAATCAAGGCATCGATGCCTGTCCACTTTCCTTCATGCGTTTTTTATTTTTATACATCGCTTCATCCGCACGTTGAAATACGTCATCCACATGTTTGTCTCTTGTCTTATCATATATCGCAAATCCGATAGCAGCCGAAATACGCTCCCAAGGATTCTGATTCGAGTTTTCAAGATTCTTTCGAACCGTCTCAGAAAAACCGCGAACCAGTTCGTTGACATTTCGATAATCGGTATGCTCAAGGATTATGACGAATTCATCACCGCCAAAGCGATATACCGGACTGTGCTTAAAGGAATAACAGATCAAGCGTGCCGTCTGCTGTATTGCCACATCCCCCTTGTCATGTCCATAAGAATCATTCAAAGTCTTCAAATAATTCAGATCAACCATGGCAATCCCGAATCTTGCAACACCATCCTGAATCTCATGCTCCAACCGAACGATATCAACTTCATATGCACGCTTATTGCGAAGGCCGGTCAGAGCGTCCTTGTTGGCCATGTCACTCATCAGTTCCGCCCGCTCTCTTGTGACGACCAGCTGTTCTCTCGTACGAAGCAGGTTCTTGATGTACTCATTCAGATCGTACTCCATCTGTTTCATGGAATCCGAGAGTTCCCGGATCTCGTCATGAGAAGTAACAACAATGTGTGAGAACCCGATCTTGGCGGATTTCTTATCATCCAGGCAATACCTTTTCGCCGCATCGGAGAGTTCACGAATCGGCATGACAATCGTACGGTTGATCACCTGATAACCCGCAAACACGATGAGTAGCGCGAGAATGGTGAAAACGGCCAGCGTCACCAGGAAAAACATCTTCTGCTTGTCTCGGATTTCCTTCATCGAGGCATCTACGGAAGCATAACAAACGAGTCTATCCTTCGAGTCGTACATCGGAACGGAACAGGTTATCAGCCACCCATACGTTTCCGTATCGGTAATAAAAGGCGGGAATCCTCTTTCCGGATTGGTCAAAGCATCTTTGTTCACATCATAGATCGGATCAAAGCATCCCGGGGAACATGGGTCTTCATGGGCCGCGTCAACCATATAGACACCGCTTTCGGACTCCACATCCAAATACAACAGATATACGGAACACACCTCGTTATCATCCTGAATGATCGTCATCAGGTCACGAATCTCGTTAAACTCCTTCATTTTCGTGACCGATTCAAACTTCGCGAGATAGTCATTGAATTCCTTCGTCCCCCAGTTTTCACTTCCGACACGTTCCTCAGGCTTCATACCATTATATATCTTACTGATTTTTTTCTGGATTTTGGCCGCTTTATCTCCATTTATCTGATGGGAAACCGAAGTGGCCAGATGACGAACCTTAGACTTATAGTTGGTCTCGACGATATCATTGACCATGAGGGTACAAAGAACAAGCCCTGCCGCTCCGACGATAACGGCAAAAAGCGTGATCAGCAGTATGGTCTTCTTTTTGAGCGAAAATCGCATAAAACTCCTCCATGGCATGAAAGCAATCGAAGCACAGACATACACCATTATTTTACCTAAAAACTGATAGACTTTCAAGTGGAAATATGATAAAATTAGGAAAAACCGAACCATAGGAGGCAAGTATGAGTTCAAAAAGCCCAAACAAATCTGATACTGAGCAGAGTTTGATGGCTCTGATCAACAAAATGAAGGAAATTGACTACATCGATCCCGAGATAATTCCGGATATCGAACTGTATATGGATCAGGTCACAACTTTCATGGATCTTCACCTCGGCGCGTGCCGTCGATCCGATGAAGAGAAAGTACTAACCAAGACCATGATCAACAATTACACGAAGAACGATGTACTGCCTCCGCCGAACAAGAAAAAGTACACCAAGGATCACATGTGTCTGATGATCCTTTTGTATTATTTCAAAAATGTACTGAGCATCGATGATATCCAAAAGATCTTTCATCCGCTTAAGGAAAAATTCTACGATGACAAGAATAAATCCATCGGCATAGACGAGATTTACGCTCAGATCTTCACAATGGAGAAGAAAATGACCGACAAGCTGACAAAGGATGTCCTTCGTCGTTTTCAGTCTTCTCAGGAAGTGTTCTCGAACGTTACCGATGAAGATGAAAAGGATTATCTGTCCCGATTCGCCTTCATCTGCCTGCTTTCCTTCGATGCGTACCTGAAAAAACAGATGGTTGAGCGGCTGATTGACGAAACGCTGTCGGATTTGGATTGATCAACTGTTATCCTCCAAGAACAATCGTAATATTGTGCAATATTTGTTATTATATTGATACTTCGTAATATTTTTATATATAAGAGAGGATTATTGTATTATGAGCGCTTTACTGGATGGACTTAATGATAAGCAACGAGAGGCCGTACTCCACAGAGACGGTCCTCTTCTGCTTTTGGCGGGTGCCGGCTCCGGCAAAACCCGCGTGATCACGCATCGGATCGCCTACCTGATTGAAGAATGCGGAGTATCTCCGTATCAGATCCTGGCGCTGACCTTTACCAACAAGGCGGCCGGCGAGATGCGGGAACGAGTGGATACTCTTATCTCCCACGGTGCCGAAAACATCTGGGTTTCCACCTTCCACTCCACCTGTGTGCGTATTCTTCGTCGTTTTATTGACCGCCTGGGGTATGACCGAAACTTCTCGATCTATGACGCCGACGATCAGAAAGCGCTGATGCGCGGTATCATCAGGGATATGAACCTGGATCCGAAGAAAAACAAGGAGCGGACATTTTTAAATACCATCTCGCATGCCAAGGATGAGCTGCAGACGCCGGACGACTTTGCGGACGAGAACGAAAGCGACTACAACATGAAGAAGTATATCGATATCTACTTCGAGTACCAAAAGCGTCTGCGTGGCAATAACGCTCTGGATTTCGATGATCTTATCATGTTGACAGTCCGGCTGTTTCGTGAGGAAAAGGATGTGCTGGATTACTATCAGGAGCGCTTCCGCTATCTGATGGTTGACGAGTACCAGGATACGAACACGGCGCAGTTTGTACTGCTCTCTCTCCTGGCGTCAAAGTACCGCAATCTTTGTGTCGTCGGTGATGATGATCAGTCAATCTACAAGTTCCGCGGTGCCAATATCTACAACATCCTGAATTTTGAGGACACCTTTCCCGATACGATCACGATCCGCCTCGAGCAGAACTATCGTTCCACGAAAAATATCCTGAAAGCCGCTTCGGATGTGATCAAAAATAACATAGGTCGTAAGGATAAGACGCTTTGGACCGAAGCCGGTGAAGGCGATCCGGTTCTTTACGCCCGGTATAATACGGATTATGAAGAGGCTGCCGGTGTTGCCGGCGATATTCGAAAAAAAATTCGTGATCTTGGTGCCTCATATTCGGATTTTGCCATCTTGTATCGTACCAACGCGCAATCACGTGCCTTTGAGGAGAAACTCGTTTATGAGGGAATCCCTTATCGTATCATAGGGGCCATCAACTTCTACGCGCGTAAAGAGATCAAAGATCTGCTATGCTACCTGAAAGTCGTGGCCAACGGTCGCGATGACGTATCCGTGATGCGTATCATCAATGTGCCCAAGCGAGGTGTCGGTGCCACATCGATCAACCGTATCGCCACCTACGCTGCCGAACAGGACCTGTCCTTCTATGACGCTCTGGTCCGTTCCGACGAGATTCCGGGAACCGGGCGAAGTGCAGCCGGGATCAACGAATTTGTTGATCTGATCGAGGGCTATCGCCGACGTATCAGAGAAACCGAGAACGGCGCTGCCGTGGAGCGCTTTACATTGGAGGATCTGATCCGTGCCATCATTGACGATACCGGCTATGTAAGGGATCTGGAGGCCGAAGAATCACCGGAGGCCGAGGCAAGGATCGAAAATATCGAATCTCTGATCAATAAGATAGTACAATACCAGGAGGAAAACGAGTCTCCGACTTTGGATGGCTTACTTGAAGATATCGCGCTGGTTTCCGATATCGACACGGTGGACATGGACGCCGACCAGGTTAAACTGATGACACTTCACGGTGCCAAAGGCCTCGAATTCCCTTATGTCTACATGGTTGGCATGGAGGAAGGCATCTTCCCGGGCGGCGGAGCATTTTTCAATGACGACGATGAAGAACTGGAGGAAGAACGCCGTCTGTGTTATGTCGGTATCACACGCGCGAAAAATGTACTGATGCTCACCGGTGCCAATCAACGTATGAGAAACGGACAGACCGAGTTCAATCGCCCTTCACGCTTTATCAATGAGATACCACGCTATCTGATCAGGCAGGTGGTTGGTTCCGCGCCGAAAAAACAGAATTCCTTTGGTTCCTCATCCTCTTCCTACAGCAAAGGCTCGTCATGGCAGCCCATCCCTTCTACGGGATCCGGCAAGAAACGCGGCAATCACCTGTTTGCCGGGAATCCATACATCAGCAAGGGCTTCTCTTCAGCTGTAGCTCCGTCTGCTTCCGATGTTTCCTATCAGGTTGGCGACACGGTCGAACATATGAAGTTCGGAGAAGGCAAGGTCACATCCATGGTAGATATCGGCGGCGACTACGAAGTAACCGTGGATTTTGAGGATTTCGGTCCCCGAAAACTCAAGGCTTCTTTTGCCAAACTTGAAAAAATCGATGAATAAACTCTCATATTCATTAAAAAAATAAAAAAAGGGGTAGAAATCGGAAAAAAAATGTGTTAAGATAGTTTTATCAAAACTGAACGTGAGAAAACGATATTACATCGTTTGAGAATGGAGGACAATCATGAGTGAAAAATTCGAAGATTTGGTGGCTGCTGTAAAGGCTAACGAACTGGTTCGCAAGATCCGCAGAAAGGAAGAAGAGAAAAAAGGCCATCCGGTTGTCGTAGTTTTGGCCATCGTCGGTGCTGTTGTTGCTGTAGCGGCGATCGCATATTGCGTATATCGGTATATGAATCCGAAGTACGCGGACTTCGATGCTGATTTCGATTATGATGATTTCGAGGACGATTTTGATGACTTCGATGATGATGATACCGATAGTAGCGAAGCGTTTGAATCATCAGGTAAGTAATTAAACAAAAATTATGATTTCATCTTCTTCTCAGCGAAGTAGCGCTTCGCGCTAAATACGCTTCGAAGTGCGATGAAATCAATAACAATTGTGAATAACAAAAGGATCGGAACATTATGGTTTCGATCCTTTTTTATGCTTATTCATTTTTATTGGATTTTATCTTCTTCTCGGCGAAGGAGCGTATACGCTCAATACGCCTCGAAGTGCGATAAAATCCAACTATCACTAATGACTACTCTGCTTCATCAACGTATTTAGAAACGGCTAGGGCGAGGGCGCCGGGGCCGATGTGACAAGAGACGCTGAGCGAAAGCGGATCAATCTCCAGCGTGTGATTCGGAAACTCTTCCATCACCTCCGCCTTGAACTGCTCCACTTCTTCCGGTGATGCCGTATAAGCGATTGCCAGATGGCAATTCTTACCTTCCGGATCCCCGAAGCGAGACTCCATATCCTTATGAACGGCCTTGAGCATGGCTGTCTTGCCCTGTTTTACCGTCTTAACCTTTGTATATGCATCCAGCTTCTCACCCTGGATCTGAAGCACCGGACGGATCTTCAGAAGCGTTCCGATCGCGGCTGCTGCCGGTGTGATACGTCCGCCTTTTTTCAGATAGTACAACGTATCCAGCATAATGTAGATACTGGATTCCATCTTATCGCGAAGCAGGATTTCTTTGATCTTTGCTCCATCAAGCCCCTTCTCGGCCATGCGATACGCGTCCATCGCAGACTGTCTCTGTGTAACTGAGATTCGCTGATTGTCAACGACATGTACACGACCTTCATACTCATCCTCTTCCGCCAGCATTGCCGCCGTATGACAGGATGAACTCAGGCCGCTCGACATGGGGATATAGACTACCTCATCGTTTTCCTTCAGGGCATTTTTCCAGATATTCATCAGACTCTCCGGTGTTGGCTGTGATGTCTTCACATCGACATCCTGCGCCAAATACTGATAGAACTCCTCCTGTGACATGGTGATATCTTCATAGAAAACTTCGTCATTGATATAAAATGGCATCGGCACAACGGAAATTCCAAGTTCCTTCGCTTCCGCCTGTGTGATCCCACTGTTGCTGTCTGTGATAATCGCTACGCTCATTTTCTCTCTCCTTTATCTTGTGTCGATTGCTTAATCAAACACAAGTGCTAGCATACCACAACCGCCGCAATCTGTCAAACTTCATAACACGGTTATGATAACCACGAAGATCAGATCACATATTTCTTTTCAAGGCGGCTCCAAAGCCTTTTTACGGGAGTGTAGAGCAAAAATAAAACCACCGATGTTGTGATCGCAAAAACTATATCAAAGGGAAGGCCGGCCAGATAAACGGAAACCACACCGGATGTTGTCGGGTCGTCTCCGGCCATAAAGAAAACCGTATTAATATCAACAATCCCACCATAGATTATCAATACTGAGAAAAATCCATAAACAGATATCCATATCCGTTCGGAAAAGCCAACAGGCTTTTTATAAAATAATACTCCCGCCAGATATCCGATCAGTCCCATGGCAAACATCTGAAACGGCGTCCAAGCGCCCTGCATGAAGTAAAAGTTGGATAAAAACATAGAGAGCATGCCGATGATAAAGCCGGATTCCTTTCCGAGAACAATGCCACCCAGGATGACGATTGCTGCCACCGGCTTAACCTGGGGAAAAGGTGAAAGAAGCAAACGTGACAGGACACCCGTCACGACAAAAACAGACAAAACGGTAAGTCTGGCCGCAGATGGCTTTCCGGATTCAAATGCCATCACGGCAGCAAGCAGTCCTGTAACGATAACACCGAGGCTGATGAGATAATAGTGTTCCCCCTTTAGCACCAACGTACCGTACAGGATCAACCCCACGATAACAATCGCTGCAACTCCGTGGTATAGAAAACATTTCCTTCCAGAAAGTGTTTGGTTTTCTCGCATGTAACTACCTTCCCATCAAACATCATTGCTATATGATCTGCGCATTCTGCAGCAAATTCAATATCATGTGTCACAAGCAAAACAGTCTTCTTCTCTTCTCTTTTGGCATGAAGCAGGTTGATGACTTCCTTCTTTTTCCCCGGATCCAATCCTTTGGTTGGCTCGTCCAGTATGTATAGAGAAGCGTCTTTATCAAGAACATGATGAAGACCTCGCATCTCAAGTTCTCCGCCGCTGACTTCATCCGTATCCTCTAAAAACAGATACGCCGGATTGGCCGGCAGATAGGATACCCCGTCTCCCTTTCCCTTCTTGTCTTTGGAGCCATGGATCCGCCCGGCATACGGTTTCAGATAGCCGCCGATCACCTCGGCCAGTGTCGTCTTGCCACTTCCATTTCCGCCGACTAGTGCCGTTATACTCCCGGCATTAAGTTGCATGGAACATTCATGTAGTACATCAGGCCCCTTGGCAAAATAGCGGAAGCTTATATTTTTTAGGGAAAGAGCGTAAGTATCCCCGTTTTCCCTTTTATTTGTGGAACTATAATCCGATATATCCTGCTTTGTCCGAGATTGAGACACATCAGATACCGCCTCATCTTCTAACTGTTCATGCAACCACTCTCTCCTTAGCCTCTTTGATACGGCTACATCCGAGTCGGCTCCGGATTGAACAGCCAGACAAAGCGACTTCGACATAAAGGGCGACTCGCCTCTTTCAACCCAGGACCGGTAATCACCGGCAAATACCACATCTCCTGCCTCCATGACGACGATTCTGTCGGCCACATCAAAGAACAACTCCGGCCTTTGCTCGGCAACCAGGATTGTCACTCCGGTTTCCGTATGGATCTTGTGTATCAACGCCACCAGTCGTTCCGCCGCCATCGGATCCAGAGCGCTTGTCGGTTCATCCAAAAGCAAAAGTTCCGGCCTCATCGCCATGGCGCCCGCAATATTAACCGTCTGTTGTTCGCCGGCGCTAAGCTTCACCGTTTCTCTGTGAAGAAGTTTTTCCATTCCGAAAAACGTGACCACCTCCGCCAGACGACGATGCATGTCTTCCACCGGAGTGCCGAGATTTTCCATCCCAAACACGATCTCCTGTTCCACACGGTTACAAACCAGCTGAGCGGACGGATTCTGCCAGACATAGCCGAAACCATCAGCAGTTGAAATCAATTCTCCGGACTCACTTCCTCTGAGTCCCTCTTCTCTTTGCACATTGTTTTTCTCATCCTCACCGTACATACGAGTATGCGCGGCAATCCGACGCAACAGAGATGTCTTCCCACTTCCCGAGTCACCGATCAGGAGCACCATTTCCCCTTTCGAGGCTTCAAAACTCCCGATGCTCAAAGCCGGTCGCTCATCATCGGCATATCGGTATGTATAATCCTTCGCTTCGATCGTTGCCAAGAAAACACCTCCTTCCCTTTCAGAATCAATGGAACCATATAGTATATTCCCCAGATCGACAGAACAATCGGAGAAACATCCTTCATATAGATTGTGGGAAAAAAACGGACTTCCCATTCACCAAGACAAGCCATCGTTATCAATCCGCCAAGCCATATCAGCATGAAAAATATCCCGATACCATCCCCGGCAGAAAGTGATCTGCGATAGATACTGGTTCGTTTGCGTATATTTTTATAACCACGTTCATTCATAGATATACTACGGACAATCCCGTCTTCCATCGTCATGGACAAGAGTTTCATCCACACACGAGGTCCCCGCCCATGATGCTTTTTCAACTCACCGGCATCCTTACGAACCGAAGGTACCAACCGCAATATCATACTGAAAAGCAAGGTTAATCCAGGAAGCCGACCGGCCATCATTGACAGGAGTTTTTCCTCACTCATAGCCCGACTGAACAGCATGAATAGTCTCATGGCCGTTAAAAATATAAGTGCCATACGCATGCCGTACAGGAGTGATTCCCAGGTAAACCTCAGATCTGATATTACAAAAAGTGTCGTCGGTCCGCGATGGTTGATCAAAAGGTTTAATATCAGAATAATGACAGTAAAAATGAGGTTTGACAGCAGGCTTTTACCCGTTACTCTGAGACCAACTTCCGTTATCTCCGTCAAAACAAGGACCACCCACATACACAACAAAAAAACAGGATGTGATACAATGATCATCCCCGAAAACCCGATTACATAGTATAAAAACACCGTCAACGCGTGACGTCTTCTCCATACCGAATCCAACATGACTATGAGTATACCGTATTCCCGCTCAAAATGCAAGCGGCGTCCCGCCCGATCTTTTTGACTTATGACAGGATCTGTGATATACTTAATTGCATGAAAACCATGATTAAAAGGCTTCAACTACTAGTCATATTATGCCTGGTTTCGGCTCTGCTCGGATCACTTCTATCACGCACTAATACCAGAGCTGCCGTGACTGATCCAGGCCGTGCCGGGGCTCTATGGACGGCTTCTTTTTCCGATCCGTACTTTATGGGAACGTCGATGACATCCACTCCTGTGGTAACTAATGATGCCGTCTATGTGGTAAACCGTGACACCTTATACGCCCTGTCTCCTACCACGGGAAAGACACTGTATGAGGTACGGTTACCGCTTCGCATGAACTCCGTTTGTGACCCGGTACTGGCAGATACATCACTGTATATTCCACTGTCCGGCGGTGTGATCGTCTGCGTTGACATACAGAAAAAGAAACTCCACTGGACCGGAGAAGGCATCCCAAGCAGCTCAGCAACGGATTATCAGACATTGGGGCGACTGTATCACCATGACGGATTCCTGTACGCCGGAACCTGGGCAAAAAGTGGCCGAGCCGATCCGGATTTGGTCTCATCCGAGGGTGTATTTTTCTGCGTAAACGCTTCCACCGGAAAGACCGTATGGACTTACCGCGATACCGACAAACCTGCCGGATTCTACTGGAACAGTGCTGTCGCGGTATCGAACCGCCTTTACTTTATGTCTGAGGATGGGACGCTTATCTCCCATGCCCTGACCGAAAAAACTGTCTACGAAACACGATCTCTCACGGAAGGAAAAGAGATACGAAACGGGCTTATCCGTTCTGAAGACGGACGCTATTTGTATACGGTTTCAAAGAACGGAACACTGTATCGCGTCACGCTTTCATCGGATGGCTCCATCGGATCCGTGGACAGGCATACCATTCTTTCGGATGAAGCATCCGGGCCCACGCTTACCTGTACATCGACGCCATCCCTTTATAAAAACCGTCTTTATGTCGGTTGTGCGGCCGGCGGGTATGGATACCTGTGCGTGATAGATGCGAATACTCTTAAGCCTATATACTCCGCCAGAGGCCCGAAAAACGGCGAGATCAAGTCTCACCCCTTGGTGATTCCGGTTAAAAATACCCTGGACACCGTACACATCTATGTAACCGCCAATGAAAAAAACGGCGCGCTGTATATGATGAAAGACGATACCCAAGCTACCTCCGGCGAACTGAAGACGCTTTTTACACCGTATTCCGCCAAGCAGTACTGTCTTGCGAATGTCGTAGCAAATGAAGAAGAAACGCTCTTCTATTCCAATGACAGCGGAACACTATTCGCAATCGGAGAAACACCCATAAGCGCGGATATCCCGAAAGATATTCGTAAAAGAATAGGCAAGTCTTTACTTGCCATGATCGAACGATTCGGGACATACTATTGGAACTATATTCTTCACCGAACAATCATATAATACTATGGAGCGCATGCTCCGGAACGGAGGGAAATCATGAGTGAAAACAAACAACTGACCGAATGGATCGAGGAAAGCAACTACATTGTATTTTTCGGCGGTGCCGGTGTCTCCACCGAAAGCGGGATTCCCGACTTTCGCAGTGTAGACGGTCTTTGCAACCAGCAATATAAGTATCCGCCGGAGACGATGCTCTCGCATTCATTTTTCATGCGTGAACCGGAGGAGTTCTTCCGCTTCTATCGTAATAAGGTACTGGCTCCTGATGCCGAGCCAAACAACGCGCACAAAGCCCTGGCTGCTCTGGAAAAACGTGGAAAGCTTAAGGCAGTTATTACCCAGAACATCGACGGCCTACATCAAAAAGCCGGATCCGAGGAGGTACTGGAACTCCACGGATCCGTGCTTAGAAACTATTGTATGAGTTGCGGAAAGTCTTTCTCCGCCGAGGAAGTCATGGACATGGTTGATAAGAACGGTGTCCCCTACTGCGAGGATTGTCACAAGATCATCAAGCCGGATGTCGTACTTTACGAAGAAGGACTGGATCAGAGCATCCTGAGTCGTTCCGTCGAGCACCTGCGAAACGCGGACATGCTCATCATCGGAGGAACCTCTTTAGTCGTCTATCCGGCTGCCGGTCTGATCGACTACTATCACGGAAAAAAGCTTGTGCTGATCAATCGTGACGCTACATCGAGGGATTCCGCAGCCAACCTGGTCATTCACGAATCCATCGGTGAGGTACTGACTCCGTATCTGTAAGATCAGTCGTACACAATTACGGGCATTCCGACAAACGCAAGATCATAAATCTTTGCGGCCATGGCCGGAGGCAGGTTGACACAGCCGTGCGAACCGCCGGACTTGTATATCTGACCGCCGAACGAACCGCGCCAAGGCGCATCGTGAAGTCCCTCGCCGCCATTAAACGGCATAAAGTAATCCACATGCGTATGATACCCCTGAACCGCCATCGTACCCAAATAGCGATCTCGTTGCTTCGCTACGATATGATGGCAACCGGGGTGTGTCATGCGCTCTTTATTAGGCACGCCGGTCACACAGTCCGTTTCCAGCTTCAGTTCACCCTTGATATACACCCAGACATGCTGTCTTTGGATCGAAACCTCGACGTAGGACTTACCGATATCGTTGTCCTTGCCGTGTGTCGCACCGATCGCTCGATACACCGGCTTCATCGTGGTAGATTTTCTCTTCTTCAAAGCCTTTTTCAGATTCTCAAGCGTCTTCTCTTCGTTCATCCACCATCCCATCGTTCCTCCGGTGATCTTTTTCTCACCGTCCTTCGTGGTCTGGAATGTTCTGGTCGCGCCCATGGTATTATACTTTCTGGCAAGTCTGCGAACATAATCCTTCGTCCAACCGGTCTTCAGTTTAACCTTCCCTTTTTTGATCTTCAGATTGCTGCAGATCTTCTCCGGTGTGATGACTTCCTTACGCTTACCGAACTCAAACGTAATAGACATCTTTTTATACTGCTGGATCTTTTCCTGAATATCCTTCATATTCTCATCCTCGGCTTTAACGGCCGGATGAAAATAAAAATCCTCCGCCTTGTAATTCAGTTCATTGCCGCTTCGGATATCATCCGTAACCTTCTTCATGAACTGCTTATAGTTGATATCATCTCCCTGAACCTCGGCTATCAAGTTCCAATCACTGTCGAAATACGCATCACTTGTCTTGTATTTCGGAGACGGAATCGTCGTCTCAATCGAGTTCCGAAGCTTTTTTTCATCAATGGTAACATCCTTGGGTTGAAGTGGGATCTCCACTTTCGTATGAAACAGATAGTCAAAAAATGAAATCTGAGATTTAGCGTCCTCAACCTGTTCTCTGTCATAGAGACGCGTCACGGAGCCCGAAACCGGAACTGTACACTCCACACCATCTTTGTTGACGATGATCTTCAGTCCCTCGGCTGCGTTCATCTGAACCAGCGCGTCCGAGATATTTTTATCCGACACCTCGGTTCCGCCAATAATCGTGGTCTGTACCGGGAACTTCCCCATGAAGAAATTGTTGGCAACGACAAAAATAGCGACAAACCCCGCCACAAGCGAAATAGCCGCAATTATCAACGCTACTTTTGTCCCTTTACTCATCTTACCTACAGTCCCTCCATAAAACAGACCAAAAAGGAAACGGAGACGGTGGGATTCGAACCCACGTGCCCGTGAAGGCAACTCGATTTCGAGTCGAGCTCGTTATGACCACTTCGATACGTCTCCGGATAAGTGCCGCTAACATAGCAAGCGCTATATATTTAACCATAAAATCAGCGTTTTGTCAATGCCTGAATTAAAAACAATTCGGTTGCCACCTGCTTATCCAGACCGATTGTCATCGTCTGCTCGCTCAGATCCGTCCAGTATTCCACCAAATCCTGGAGCCTTCCGTATTCAAAACGCCTTGCGATCCGCATAAAATCGCCCGCTTTCCAGCGAAGCTTCGGATGCATTCCGACATTGGCCGCCAGCGTATCAATGGGAATTCCGCTCCCCTCATAAGGTTTCAGCTTAAAAATGGTGTTAAACTGAAGGCCAAGGTTACTCATGATCTTGTCGATGCTCTCTTTATTGTAAAGCAGATCCCGATACAGGCTCATCGTTCTCTCGGTGTTCCCATGAGAAGCGGCGTCAACCATCTCATATACCTGCGTCGTCACGATACCGCCGCACACCGCGTCAATATCATTCTCCGTGACGCCGTCGCGATCGCCGATATAGCCAATCAGCTTGTCCAGTTCGGAGCTTACCATATACAGATCGTTCCCGACACGCTCGGGAAGCATATGCGCAGCCTTTTTGCTGATCCTTTTGCCATACAGGGCACAATACCCCGCGATCCATTCGATCAGCTCATTTCCCTGTTTTTTCTTGAATACCGTCGTCAACAATTCACTTTTTGATGGTTTGTGAAACTTAACTTCCATCTTCCCTGCGAAAAACATATAGCGGTTGTTTTTCGGATTGGTATCTCTTTCAGCAAAAATGACGTTCGTTGTGTTTGGCAGGTTACCCAAAAGTTCGATCAGACGGTCTCCCTCAGCCTTGAATCTGGTCGAATCATCCTTGCCCGAAGTATACTTAAACCAACCGGAATCATGAATGATAACCACGCGTCGTTCCGCCATAAAAGGAGCAAGCATACCGAACTCGGCAATCGATTCGATATCCGCTTCTTCTCCGGTAAGAACCAGGCAGTTCATGTCATCACCATCATTCGTCAGTTGCTTTTTCAGTGCCTGCGCATAATAGTTAATCAAATACACCTCCTCGCCGCAAAGCAACTGGAAGCGTGAAAAACGATTAACCTGAAACTGCTTGTCCAACTGATACATAAATCCCCCTGAATTCTTTCCTCAACCTCTTCCCATGGCATTATTCCATGTTGACGGATTCGCTTCTGAAACGACTTCCATTATACCGTATTTAAGCTTCTTAGTCAATGAATTCGCTGACCTTTATCGATTCGCCGTCTGTACGTGTGGTGATCGCTCCCCCCTCTATCGTGCAGTAAAACTTCGCTCCTGCCTTCTCAAGCCTCTCCACGGCCTCCTTTGACGGATGATGATAGCGATTGTTCTCCCCGGCTGACGCGACAGCGATCTCCGGCTTTATCTTTGACAAAAACGTCTCCGATGATGAAGTCTTCGATCCGTGATGACCGACTTTCAGGTAGTCAACATCCGGTATATCACGTTGCAGGCGAGCCATCTCCTCCTTCATAGCCTCCTCACCGTGAAAGCCAAGGTCACCGGTAAAAAGGGCCTTAAAATGCCCATATTCGAATTCCAACACGGTGGAATAATCATTGGCATCCTCCCACCTGTAACCTTCGGCCGGATGCAAACAGGTAAAAGCACCCCCTCCGATCCGAATCTGATCACCGGCCTTTATGTAGATCGGACCACCGGGAACCAGTTTTTCAAACACCGAATAATTCTCATCTTTATTCTGTATCTGCGGCATCACAACGTGGCCGATCGTAAGTCCGAAGTTTCCCTCTTTTTCCAGGATCTCCTCAAGCCCACTCACATGATCCGCGTCACTGTGTGTAATGATCATATAATCGATGGTATCGATCCCGTAATACTTTAAAAATGGAACGATACGATACCTTCCGACCTTTTTTACATCAGAACTTCCCCCATCGATCAAAACACATCTCCCGTCTTCAAAAATTATACAGGAACAATCCCCCTGACCGACATCCAGGTTGGTTATTGTGACTTCCCCGCGACCAAACGCAGGGAAAAATGAATCTGTTGTTACCGGTAGAATTAAGACAATACAATTCAGCAGATACAGCATTAATTGTAAGGCTTTTTTTCGCTTCAATAACAGTCCTGAAAACAAGACAAGATAATAGAAAACGATCGATAAAAACGCCCTGTTTCCAACAATCTTCGTATTGCCGGGAAGCATAACCACCCACTCGCAAATCTGCTGATATCCGCATAAAATCGCATATACCATCCCGAAGAGCCCTCGGAACAAACCGTCGATCATAAAAGCAATCCCACCGATAATACCAAGACCCAGAAGCAAACTCATGGCAGGTAATAATAACGCGTTTACCAATACGGAATAAATCGCAATCTCATGATAGCTTTGGATCAGGATCGGTAAGGTTACCAGTGAAATCCCCATACTTCCGGACAAGATATCAAACAGAAAGCTCACGCCTTTATTTTTCGCATGATACTCCTCCCACCCGTGGACAAATAACACAATACCGACAACGGTTCCGTAAGATAATAAAAAACCACTCTGATATAATGATGAAGGATGGCAGACCAACTCCACGACAGCCGCCAGGGATATGGCATTGATCGAGTCATACCGTTCTCCCAAAACCCTGGCCAGCATCACTAGGATTGTCATGATCACAGCACGTCTCGTCGGAAGCGAGAAGCCGGTCAGTTGCCCGTACAAAAACAACAAAATCCCGGTCACGACAGTTGATATATTCACAGGCAGAATCGTCTTTCTCAGCAGTTCAAAAAGCCCCACGCCTATCAGTGATATATGCAGACCTGAGATTGCCAGGATATGCGCCAGTCCGTTCTCCCGATACAGGTCATTGACTTCCTCGGAGAGTCCTGACTTGTCCCCCAGGACCATTGCCGTCAGAACTCCTGCTTCTTTTTCCGGCAATGCCTGATAAAAAACATCACGAAAGAAGCCTCTCACGTCGTGCAAAAACATCGCGACATGATCGACATGATCCCTCACGATCGACACCTCCGAGGCATACATCCTAGCAATGATCCCCTGTGAATGATAATAAGCAGCTTCATTGAATTGTCCGGGATTCCCGGGCTTACGAAAGGAACGAACGTCCCCATATATTTGAATCGTTTGACCGATCTTGATCTGAGAAAAAGAGCATTTCTTCTCACGGTCAGAATAACTTTTTGCCGGATATACGCACAAGCACTCATCTCCGGCTCTTCCGTCCGGCCACCGGAGATCTTTTACCGTCAGCGTGACGTCCTCACCGCTCCCCGACAACGCGTCGACGACAGCGACCAGGTTTACCCCGCTCTGATCCGGCGGTCCGTTGTCATCCGGCGGATCATAAAAGCATAGGATCCACCCGATTATCAATAATAATAAAATACCAATCGGTCTATGACTTAATGATATCGAGATTTCTCTCCAATGCTTTATTAAATCCGATAGTTTCTCCATAACGCTCCCTCACGCCACTGTTGATCGTGAACTGCACTCGGGAGATATTCGGCAGCTCACACAGCGTATCTACAATCGAATAAATCGTTACATCACTGGTAACATTCGGCAACAATTCCGCGAACTCGAGGCTGAAATCCAAATAACAGATATTATCCCGTATGGTAACACTGTTCAAAACACTTTCCTGCGGTACGGTCCGGATCAGATCCTTGGCGTTGACATCATGGAGGTTCTGCGGACCGGCAATCAACGAATCCACCAAAAGCGAAGCCATCTTTTCAGCTGCCGGATAAGTTACCGTCGTATCCACCGGAACCAGCTTCTGGCCGGTACTGTCAGCAAAGTACAGCTTGACATTACGACTCTGTGGCTCACCCTGATTACCGAGGTCATTGACAAAGCTCGTCTCATCCATCTGACCGACATTTTCACCGCCGACCATCAACGGCTGATCCTCAACGTAAAAATCAATCTTATCAACATCCTTGATCTGGCAAAGTGTCTTTACGATCGCGGCACGCGACAGCACCTCAACCAGTCCGGTCTTGTTATTATACGCACCGGTGAAAAATACCGACATTTGTTTTTCATTGAACTGAAGTTCATCAAACTCAATATCCGGTTCGATCGGATTGGTCAGACGATCCTGCTCTCCGTTTTTCTCAAGTGCGTGAATAAGTTCCGTCGCGATCGAAACGACGTCTTTCGCCTCTGACTGGATGTGATATTCCTCCGATACGAGTTTCTCACTGTTTCCATCCAGATAATATACGCGATACGTATACGGATCGTTTTCATCCGTGCTTCCGCAACCGGACAAAACGAGCGCCGATAAAAGCGCCATTACGATCAACTTACCTGCTCTCTTCATGCTACCCTCACACTTCTTATAAAAAAATGATCACGATTCCTCACTTCTTAACGGAATACGAACGTTAAACGTTGTTCCCTGCTGTTCCACACTGTGTACTTTGATGGAACCACGATGCAACAGCACCGCGCTTCTGGTGATCGCCAGGCCAAGTCCGGAGCCTCCGGTCTCTCTGGCTCTTGCCTTGTCCACACGGTAAAATCTTTCAAAAATATGATCCTGCAGATCCTCCGGGATACCTTCTCCGGAATCAGATACCTTCAGATAGAAAAATTTATGATCCGCGTTCAGGCTGACACGTACCCAGCCATCGTCGTAATTGTATTTTATCGCGTTTTCGATCAGATTCCGAAACGCCATACCCAGCTTAACTTCGTCGATCTGAGCCGAAACCGGACGGACACTTTCATAAATAATATCGATATTTCTTTTGTCCGCGATCGGCTGTAACTGCTTCAAAATCCGTTCGATAAATTCATTGACATTGACTTCAGAGATCGTAACCTGCGTTGCCGCCGATCGGTCCATTTTTACAAGAGCCAAAAGATCGTTGATAATCTCATTCATTCGATCAAGCTCGGTACCGATATCCTCCATGAACTCCTGATACAACTCTACCGGAAGTCCTTCCTGGCCGGTCAGTGATTCCGACAGCACCTTCATCGAAGTGATCGGTGTCTTCAACTCATGTGACACGTTGGATACAAATTCCTGTCTGGCGTCCTCCAGATTCTGAAGATCAGAAAGCATGTGATTGAACTCATCCGAGAGTCTCTCCACTTCCTCATATCCCCGGATGCTCATCTGCTCAGAGAAATCCCCCTCTGAAATCTTCTTCACCTGACCGGTCATCTCCTGAACCGGTCGCACTACCTGTCCGGAATACAAAGCGGCGATGATAAGGACAATAACACTGAGACACAAAAGCATCGTGAAGAGAATCGTTCGGATGCCCTGATACATACGGAGCACTTCACCCAGCGAGAAGTTCATCACAACCGCTCCACCGATGGAAGACTGATCCGCCTGGTATACCGGAAGCACGATCAACAAGTGATCTCCCTGTACCGATGTTACTGTGGCAAGCCGCCCATTCAGTACCGGCGGCACCTCATCGATCAGGAGTGTTTTCCCCTCTTCGATGCCATAGGTGTCTCTCAGCACCTTCAGCGAACTGTCGACAACCAATATTCGTCCATCGTAAATATCGGAAATCTGCGTCAGCTCGGTATCCACCTCCGCGGAAACATCGTTTGTGAAAAATGCCGAGGACGTAACAAGATTACACAACACGGCTCCACGCGTCTGGATACGTGTTGTCTGCTGATCGATCGCTCGGGATCGATAGGAATTCAAAAGAATTAACGAAAAGAGAACCAAAGGAAGAACGCCGATAAAAACCAGCACAATCAGACTTTGGAAACGTAGACTCTTAAGCTTACGGAATAGTTTCTTAACCCTTAAAATAATAACCAACACCCCATTTGGTATGAATGTATTTCGGCTCGCTCGGATGCTCTTCTATCTTCTCACGCAGCCGGCGGATATGCACGTCTACCGTGCGAAGATCTCCCGGATAAGATTTTCCCCAAATCTCATCTAACAACTGCTCGCGGGAATACACCTTGCCGCTGTGCGTCATCAGAAGCTCTAGTAGATCAAACTCCTTGGCGGTCAGATTGATCTCAACATTATTGATAAATACAAGTCTGCCCTCTATATCCAGCCTGAGGCCATCGTAATCAGCCACAGTTTCCTTGCTTTCAGGCTCACCGGCAGAATCCTTCTTACCACTCCGACGAATGATCGCCTTGATACGAGCTTTCACCTCCAAAATGTTAAAAGGTTTGGTTATGTAATCATCGGCACCGTATTCCAGGCCTAAAATCTTGTCCATATCATCGCCCTTGGCTGTCAGCATGATGATCGGAAGATCCGAAAACTCGCGAATCTGCTGGCACACCTCAAATCCTGTCATCTTTGGCAGCATCACATCCAGCAACATCACGTCATATGTATTATTACGAACCGCTTCGACAGCCTCTTCACCGTCGTACGCGGCATCTACCTCCATACCATCCTGTTCAAGACTGAAACGGATTCCCTTAACGATCAATTTTTCATCATCTACAACCAAAACACGCTTTGCCAATTCTTTATCCTCCGGTTATTCGTTATCCAACCCTTATGTAATCCTTCATTCGGTTAAAAATGCCCTGCTTGATCCCCGGGATCTTCATAAGATCCTCCGCCTTTTGAAAGCGTCCGTGTTCATTTCGATAATTCACGATCGCCGTGGACTTCGCTTCACCGATTCCGGGTATCTTTGTCAGCTCCTCCGCACTCGCGGTGTTGATGTCGATCTTGTTATCGCCTGTTCCCGCGCCTGCAGTTCCGGAACCTGTCGTCGTATCGACTCCGGCCACTCCGGTCGAAACATCTCCGGTTGCGTTTTTCCCTTTCTCACCGATGACAACCTGTGCGCCATCCTCGAGCACCGAGGCCATATTCACGGACAGCGTATCCGCCTTTTTCGTAAAACCGCCGGCTTCTTCCACAGCCTCCACCACCCGTGGGTTGTGTGAAAACTGATATACACCCGGTTTTTTCACGGCTCCGCAGACATAGACGTAGACCCCCTTTACCGTGTCCGAATTCATCTCATTCGATGTATTCGCCGATGCCGTCGCCGTTAATGACGTATCTGTCGATGGCTCTACTGTCGACGACGATGTCTCTGACACCGTCGCACCTGCGACAAATTCATCCGATCCCGCTTCAGCTCCCTTACCACCGGGGCCAAAGAAGACATACACAATACCACACAAAAACACAGCCGCAACCAAGATCACGACCTGCGTTCGGTTCTTTTTTTCCATTCGCTCCTCCCATCCGGTTCGGAAGAAGCACTCGTACATACCTATTATACAACGATTTTAAGATTTTACAACAAAAATTTTACGTTTTGTTTAAAAAATATTACGGAGCAGCGTTAATCTGCCCCGTAATACAATCATCTTATTCATATCTTACGTTCAGCCTTGAGTAAAACGGTTCATGCGAACACGTCCTCAAGGATACCGATCATTTCATCCACATGCTCCTTTTCGATCACAAGCGGCGGAACGAAGCGGATCACATTGGTTCCGGCAGCCATCAGTACAAGTCCCTTTTCAAGCGCTTTTGTCACATAAGATACCACCGGCTCCGAAAGCTCAAGCCCACGCATGAGGCCGAGTCCGCGCGTTGCCACGCAGATATCCGTTTTGTCCACGAGATTCTGCAACTTTTCACCGAGGTACTCCCCGATCTTAGCCGTATGCTCCACAAGATTCTTATTCTTAAACTCCTTTACAACAGCATTGATCGCCGCCATGGCAAGCGGATTGCCACCGAAGGTCGTCCCGTGATCTCCGGGCACCATGCAGTCAGCCACCTTCGCCGGTGCGGCGAAAGCACCAACCGTCATACCGTTACCGATCCCCTTGGCCATCGTCATGATATCCGGCCGGATCCCATAGTGCTCGAACGCGAACATTTTTCCGGAGCGTCCCATACCGCACTGAACCTCATCGCAGATCATCATGATATCATTCTCATCACAGATCTTTCGGATCCCCTGTAAAAATGCCGGCTCTGCCGGATAGATACCGCCTTCACCCTGCAACGCCTCCACGATAATCGCGTAGGTTCCGTCCGTCACAAGCTTCTTCACGGAATCCAGATCGTTGTAGGTCGCAAAGCTGACGCCGGCAAGCATCGGCTCATACGGCTCACGATACTTCTTGGTTCCGGTCACGGAAAGCGCTCCCATGCTTCGTCCGTGAAAGGCTTTATCCATCGAGATGATCTCGTGTCTGTTCTCATGACCGTTCAGGATCGCGTACTTTCTGGCAAGTTTGAGCGCCCCCTCATTCGCTTCCGATCCGGAATTGCAGAAGAACACTTTGTCCATTCCGGAAATCTCGCAGATATTCTCTGCTGCCTCTTTCAACGGCTCGGAATAAAAATAGTTTGAAAAATGCATGCCCTTATCAATCTGATCCTTCAGGGCATTTTTATACGCATCGTTACTGTAACCGAGTGCGCACACAGCGATACCGCCTCCGAAATCCAGATACTTCTTTCCTTCGATATCAAAAAGGTACACGTCCTCGCCATGATCAAACGCGACGGGATAACGTTTGTAAGCCTGTATCAGGTGCTTATCGGTGTTTTTTATCATTTCTTGCATAGTTATTACTCCTTCTCATGCGGGTACAGGTCAATCTTATTGTCGATAATAGCCGTACCGATACCTTTTTTAGTAAAGAACTCAAGCAATAAGCAATGCTCACGACGTCCATCGAGGATATGTACTCGCGATACTCCCTGCTCGACAGCCTCAACACAGTTCTTGATCTTCGGGATCATACCGCCACCAATGATGCCTTTATCAATCAGACCTTTGGCCTCCTCAAGTGAAAGAACCGAAATCAGTGTCGAAGGATCATCCGGATCGAGACATACACCTTCAATATCTGTCATAAACGCCAATTTCTCGGCATGCATCGCTTTGGCAACCGCCGAAGCCGCCTCGTCAGCATTAATATTGATCGCGTGATAATGCTCGTTCAAGCCGACCGGTGCGATGATCGGTACAAAATCATTCTCGATCAGCGTATCGATCAACTCGGTATTTACTGATGTTACCTCACCAACGTAACCGATATCCTTCCCATTCGGCATCTTTTTCTTGCAATGGAGCATACCGCCGTCCTTGCCGCATACACCGGCAGCACGGACTCCCTGCTTCTCCATCTCCTGAACCAAATGCTTATTCACTTTATTCAGGACCATCTCGGCAACTTCCATCGTTTCCTTGTCAGTCACACGCAAACCATCGACAAATTCGCTTTCCTTGCCCATGTAACCGAGCCACTTGTTGATTTCCTTGCCACCGCCATGCACGATGATCGGATGCATCCCGACCAGCTTCAACAGCGCCACATCCTTGATCACGCTTCGCTGCAGCTGTCCATCCAGCATCGCCGATCCGCCGTACTTCACAACGACCTTTTTCCCACTGAAATCTCTGATATACGGCAAGGCCTCAATCAGCGTCTCGGCCTTCCCGGTGATCTCCTCGATAGATGTTCCCATTGCTTATTTCTCCAATCTGAATAGATTATTGTTTTCACAAGGCTTTCCCGCGCATGAGCGGACAGCGCTCGCGCCTGGTTAGCTTCGATAGTCCCCGTTAATATTAACGTAGTCATGCGTGAGATCACACCCCCACGCGGTAGCCCCCTCACGGCCCTGCTTAAGCTCGCAAAGGAACGTGACCTTATCTTCTTTCATCCACTCGGTCGCCTTATCCTCATCCACCTTCAGCACGACGCCATCCTGGATCAGAAGCATCATCTCATCCTTGTGTAAAAATGTGACGTCCACAACATCCGGGTCAAACTCCACACCGGCATAGCCGAGTGCGTCGAGAAGACGTCCGCTGTTGGCATCCGCTCCGTAAACCATCGCCTTGACCAGGTTGGAAGCCGTCACCGATCGGGCCAGTTTTCTGGCGTCCTCATGCGTTTTCGCACCGGTCACGATAACCTCCAGCATGCGAGTCGCACCTTCTCCGTCAGCGGCCATTTTTTTGGCAAGTGTAATGCAGACATAGCGAAGCGCTTCACGGAAAAGCTCATACGCCTTGGTATCCTTCTCAATCTTAACATCGGACCGACCGTTCGCCAAAACGATATACGTATCATTCGTGGACGTATCCCGATCTACGGAAATCATATTAAAACTGTCGTCCACAGCTTCCTTCGTAAGCTCCTGAAGAACATACTGATCGATCTTTGCGTCAGTCGTTGTCACGGAAAGCATCGTCGCCATATCCGGATGGATCATGCCGGACCCCTTGGTCATACCACCGACAGTCACGGTCTTACCATCCACCGTAAAGGTGCAGGCTGCTTCTTTGTGCACCGTATCGGTTGTCATGATCGCAAGCGCAGCATTTCTGGCGTTTTCCCGGCTGTCATTCAGCTTCTCCCGGAGCTTCTTCACACCCTCATAGATCGGCTCCTCACTGAGCTGATAACCAATCACACCGGTCGAACAGGTCAGCACCTCATCCGGACGGACATTCAACTCTCTCGCCATCTCCGCCGCCATAAAAAGGTTCGTCTCCTTGCCGCGAAGCCCCGTACCGGCATTCGCGATCCCGGTATTCAAAACAACCGCATGCACGGGATTCCCGGCCTTCAGGATCTCTCTGTCATAAAGCACCGGCGCCGCCGCGAACACATTCTGTGTAAAGGTCGCCCCCAGCACACAGGGATATTCACTGTAAACAAGTGCCATATCCTCGCGCCCCTTATACTTGATCCCGGCAGCGGTCGACGACGCCATAAACCCTTCAGCCGCGGTTACCCCGCCATCAATCGCCTCGATATTCTCAAAAACTTCTAACCCCTGTTCAATCATTAATCGTACCTCGTATGAAATGCAGGTTCGGACATTCCTTATCGCTTCTCAAATACATGTAGGGGCGGGCGTTTCACACATCTGTCGAGGGGAATTCGTTAGCGCAGCGCACGTAGTGCGCGTGAGCGTCCCCGAGACAGATGTCGTGAAAGTTAGCCGCCCCGGACCATTTCGGTAGCCGCCCGGACCATTTCGGTAGCCGCCCCGGACCATTTCGGTAGCCGCCCCGTATTACTTACCATTGTTAAGTTTAAGAGCCCTAACCTTCGTCGACAACCCGAACAGATTAATAAATCCCTCCGCATCATGATGATCATACAGATCCCCGGTCGTAAACGACGCGATATCCTCATCATACAGACTATACGGAGAAGTCGTCCCCTGCTTGATGATATTGCCCTTATACAGCTTGAACTTCACCTCACCTGTCACATACTCCTGTGTCTTATCGATAAACGCGCATACAGCCTCACGAAGCGGTGTGAACCATTTGCCCTCGTAAGTGATCTGTGCCAGCTTGTTACCCATATCCAGCTTCAGATCGGTCGTCTCACGATCCAGGATCAGCTCCTCGAGCTGCTGATGTGCTTCATAAAGAATCGTTCCACCCGGTGTCTCATACACACCACGTGACTTCATGCCGACAACACGGTTCTCCACGATATCCACAATACCGATACCATGCTTTCCACCAAGTGCATTCAACTCACGGATAATATCCGCCACCTTCATTTTTTTACCGTTGATCGATGTTGGAACACCCTTCTCAAAAGTCATCGTCACGATCTCGCCTTCCTCCGGTGCCTTCTCCGGAGACACGCCGAGAACCAGCAGATGATCGAAATTCGGTGCATTAGCCGGATCCTCCAGTTCCAGTCCCTCATGAGAGATATGCCAAATGTTACGATCACGGCTGTAGCTCGAATCTGCCGAGAACGGCAACGTGATACCATGCTGACGACAATACTCGATCTCCGACTCACGCGAATCCATCGTCCACTTGTCACTTCTCCAAGCAGCGATGATCTTCAGATCCGGTGCCAGTGCCTTGATACCAAGCTCAAACCGGATCTGGTCATTCCCCTTACCGGTCGCGCCATGGCAGATGGCAGTTGCGCCCTCCTTGCGGGCGATCTCAACCAGACGCTTCGCGATAAGCGGACGCGCCATCGACGTACCAAGCAGGTATTTATTCTCATAAACCGCATGTGCCTTCACGCACGGCATGATAAAGTCCTCACACAATTCATCCACGACATCCTCGATATAGAGCTTCGCAGCACCGCAAGACTTCGCTCTCTCCTCGAGGCCATCAAGCTCCTCCTCCTGTCCGCAGTCGATGCAGACACAGATGACCTCATAATCAAAATTCTCCTTCAGCCACGGAATGATCGCCGTCGTATCCAAACCACCCGAATATGCCAAAATAACTTTTTCTTTCATAGGTTGCAACCCTCCATTTAAAAATATTAGCGCACCCGTCGGTACACCATGGTGTCTTACGACATACCATAACAAACAGTATACCCTCAAGTGCGCATTTTTTCAAGTATTATTTAGAAATCACTCGATCTGAGCCGAACTACGCTGTAAAATACCGTGTATCGTTTCGTGCAAAACCGCCATATTCATGGGCTTTGTGACATAATCGTCGATACCAAGCTCGCGAATTCGCTTGATCGTATCGACACTCTTTTCGCTCGTAACCAGGATCACGGGGATATTATAACTCTCTTCAATCTCCTCATACAGCGTAAACCCGTCAACTTCCGGCATTCTCAGATCCAACAGGATCAGATCTACATCCTCTTCCG
>JAEEGL017055637.1_pt1 | contig 29182 bp, 20 predicted proteins | sample 9134231 | NCBI WGS metagenome assembly JAEEGL01 (sample SAMN16246548, study PRJNA631951) | gut metagenome | biome: gut microbiome; feature: rumen; material: fiber-attached | host: Bos | place: Iran: Karaj | collected 2018-10 | reverse complement strand
GTTGAGAGTAGAAGATTCGAACTTCTACTGCAAGTGCCAAAAACTTGAGTGCTACCATTACACCAACTCTCAATTCCGGGTGCAAAGATAGCAATTTATCTTTTGCTTTTGAAATAATCCTTGACCAGGGTGCCGCATTCTTCGGCAAGCTGTCCGGAGACAACCTCCGTGCGCGGATGCAGCAGGGAGGGGGAGAAGAGGGTGTAGCCGCGGCGCTGGTCGGGCGCGCCCCAGACAAGCCGCCCGAGCTGGGCCCAGCCCAGCGCCGCGGCGCACATCGGGCAGGGCTCCACCGTTACGTAGAGCGTACAGGCGTCGAGGTATTTCCCGCCCAGGGCTTCCGTCGCGGCGGTCAGCGCGATCATCTCGGCGTGCGCGGTGGGATCGTGCAGGCGCTCGGTCATGTTGTGCCCCCGCGCGATGATGCGTCCGCGGCACACGACGACGGCGCCGATGGGCACCTCGTCCTCCGCTCCGGCCGTGCGGGCCTCGCGCAAGGCTTCCCGCATGTATTTCCCGTCGTCTTCCATCTTATTCCAGGGCTTCCAGTACGTCGTTCCAGACCGTCCGGCGGTCCGTCTCATTGAGGATTTCGTGGCGCATCCCGGGGTAGAGTTTTACGTCCACGTGGCGGTAACCCACGCGGCGCATCAGTTCCGCCGCCTGCTCCAGCGCCTCGTCGGAGACGCGGCAGGGATCCTCGGCGCCGGAAATGAAATGTACCGGCAGCTCCGGGCGGGAAACCGTCCAGCCCTTGGGGTCATAACAGTCCTGCATCAGGCCCAGCAGGCCGTAGAAGCCGTTGGCGGTGAAGCGGTAGGCACAGAGCGGGTCGGCGTGGTAGGCCTTCAGGGTATCCGGGTCCGAACAGACCCAGGCGGCGGGCCAGCCTTCGTCCTTGAACGGTTTGTTGTAGGCGCCGACGGACATTTGCTGCATGAGCTTGGGCCGGTAGTGCCAGCCCCGGATCCGTCCGAACAGGCCGGCGAGGGCCTTCCCCACCCCTTTGGCCGGATTGTCGGAAGGGCAGCCGCACACGAACAGGCGGTCGATGCGGCCGTCGTAGCGTTTGGCGAACGAGCGTACCGCGAGCGAGCCCATGCTGTGCCCGAACAGGGTATAGTCCAGTCCCGGCCACTGTGCGCGGGCCCAGTCGCAGACCACGCGGATGTCCTCCACGAGGGCCTGCCAGCCGCCGTCGTAGAAGTAGCCGAGGTCCTCGGCCGACTTCACGGAAGCGCCGTGGCCGCGATGGTCGTGGATTACGCACACATAGCCGTTCGCCGTCAGGAACTCCGCGAAGGGGATATAGCGTTCCTTGTGCTCGCACATCCCGTGCACGAGCTGCACCACGCCGCGGGGCGTCCCCTCCGGGACGCTGACCAGCATCGCCAGGTCCAGGCCGTCGGCCGATGCGGGAAGGGTCATCTCTTTCATCATATCGCGAAGATACAACTTTAAAAGCAGAGAAACGAAGGGGGAATGGGTGCTTTCACGTTTTTTTCGCATATTTGTATTGTGATCATGAATAAATTAAAGCCCCATATCGGCAGTATTTCCGCTTTTTTTGCATTTCTGTCGTCTTTTTTATTCTTTCAATTCGGGTATCCCTATCACCTGATTCGCCGGGAGCAGATGAACCTGTTTCTGTTCGACTGGGCGTATATCCGCCAGACCTATCGGGGTCTCGGCTGGATGGCCCGTTTCGTGGCGGACTTTCTGGAGCAGTTCTTCCACCTACCCCTCGCGGGGCCGCTTGCGGTATCCCTGCTGCTACTGGGCATCGGTTGGGCTGTGTACCGGATCTGCCGGAAGTTCCTGGGCAAATGGCCGTCATTAGGCATTGCCGCTTTGTCTTTTGCCTGGTCGTTCATGCGGGAGACGGGAAACCTCTACTCGACACGTTACACGGTCGTTGTTTTGGGTTATCTATGTATGCTCTTGCTTGCCTTGCAGTTCCGGAAAGCGTGGCTCCGGCCTGTCGTCGGCGTGCTGCTGCTCGCCTTCGGCGCCTGGGCGCTTGGCTCTCCGGTCCATCATCACTACGGAAAACTCTGGGGCGTTCCTAAATTCGAGTATGAACGGATCATCGGTCTGGATGACGAAACCGCCCGGGAGCATTGGGACAAGGTTTTGAAGTTGTCCGAGAAAGACCTTTATATGGAAGAAGCGAGTTATTGTTTCAACCTGGCCCATGCAGTGAAAGGAGACTTGGGAGCTACCCTCTTCAACCATTCACAGAATCATCATCTCTCCCTGCTTTTTCCGGTATCCGGGGAACAGACCGTGTTTACCAATACCCTGGCCGGAGAGGCTTGGTTCCAGTTGGGTGATATGACCGTAGCAGAGCAAAGCGCCATAACTTCTCTGCAGGGTTCGCCCAAACATACGGGCGTGCGTTATCTGGTCCGCCTGGCCCGGGTCAATATGATATCTGGCGAAGATGTCGCTGCGCAAAAGTATCTCAACCTGCTTTCCAAGACCTTGTTCTATGGGAAATGGGCACGGAGCAGGATGCTGGGAAACCGGGATGAAGCCATGCTCGCGCAGTTGGCCCAAGCGCGTGCACGCCTGATCAAGAAAGACTTTGTCCACAACTCCAATGTGCCCCGTTCCGTCCTGCTTGCCTTGCTTGAGGCGGACCCCGGAAACAAGATCGCCCGTAACTACCTGCTTTGTTTCGACCTGCTCTGTTACGACCTGGATCATTTCATGGAGGACTATGTATCGGATATGATTCCGGCGCATATTTATCAGGAAGCGGTTTTGATCTGGCTCAGCCAGCGGGACATGCTTACGGAGGAACAACTAGACCGCTTTGGCGTGGATGCTTCTGTCGTGGAGAGGATGAACCGTTTCGGCCGGAATCCAGGCGGCTATAAGAACACCTATTGGTACTATTACCTGATGGCGATGCAGGTGAAATGAAAGGGAGGCGCCCTCGCGGTGCCTCCCTCCCACTAATCAAATACATATCCGTACGAAGACGAATTTGCTAATTAATCTTACCAGCCCGGGTTCTGCTTGATGCCCTCGCCGGTCTCTTCGTTGTAGGCGTTGAGCTGTAACTCTCCCAGCGGGTACGGCATCAGCTCGTTCTTGCCGGCCTGGAAGCCGTAGGTGGTGTTGTAGTAGGCCGTAGAGTAGTCGACGACAGCCTGATGGGGAATGCCCTTCTCGGGATCGAACGGATCCACGAAGGAAGGAACTTCCTTGCCTTGGTCCTTGAGGACCGTGGCGGCGTCGCCCCAGCGGACGAGATCCGGGAAGCGGGTTCCTTCCATGAACATCTCGAAGCGTTTCTCCTTCTTGACGTTCTCCATCGTGAGGGTGGAATAGGTCGGGGCGCCGGCGCGCTCGGCCACCATGTTCAGGTACGTCAGTCCGCTGTTGTCGCCCGTCTGGGCGCAGGCCTCGGCATATAGCAGCAGCACCTCGGCATAACGCATGACGGGCGTGTTGTTGTCGTTCTTGTGGACGTCGTTCGGGTCGGGACGCTCGGTCTCGAGCGGCATGTACTTGATCATGAACCAGCCCACGTTGCCGAAATAGCTGGAAGCGGACAGGCCGCGGCGGGGATCCATGAGCTTCTGCTCCTTGGTCATGGTCTTGTCGTCCTCGAAGGTGTACTCGTAGTCGGTCAGGAGCTCTTCGTAGGAGATGAGCCAGGCCTTGCGGCGGTAGGAATCGGGCTCGTTCTGCATGATGGCTTCCACAAAAGACTTCGACGGGTTGCCGCCGCCGCCCCAACCGTCGTTGATCTGGATGAACGGCATCGGGATCTTCTTGAGGTCGCGCCAAGTGCAGGAATTTGCGCGCTGGCCGTGCGTGTGGCCGCCGGTGAAGCCCAGGTTCACGTTGTGGACGTAGTTGAATTCGAATACGGATTCCGTGCTGCAGTCTCCGGAAGCGTGGAACATCCTCCACATCTCCGTGCCGGGAACCAGTTCGAACATGCCGGAGTCGATGACCTTCTTGAGGGTGGTCTTGGCGCCGTTGTAGTCGCCGGCGAAGACCTGCGCCTTGCCTTCGATGGCCCAGGCGGCCTCCTTGGTCATACGGACGGCACCGTCCCGGTTGGTCTTGCTTCCGCGGGAAGGAAGGACGGCGGCAGCCTCGTCAAGTTCCTTGATGATCCAGGCCATCAGTTCTGCATGGTCGGTGTTGGACGGGTGGACGTCCGCAGCCATGACGTGGTCCACCAGCGGCGGATTGCCCCAGTAGATGGCGAGGTGCAGGTGGGCGAGGGCGCGGAGTGCGCGGGCCTCGGCCACATTGCGGGCGACGCTGGCGCTGGTGGCGGGATCGAAGTTGTCGATCACCAGGTTGCAGGCATAGATGAACTGGTAGAAGGCCTTGTAGTCAGCGACGATGACACTGCTGTTGCTGCCGAAGGAAGGACGGTACTCGTTGATTTCGAGACCGAAGACGTGGTCGGCGGGGCCGCCGGATCCGTAATAGGTGTCATCCGACGGGGCGTTGCGGAGAACGAAGTTCGCCGGGGCGATGTTCCAGTGGCTGAAGTCCATGTCAGCCAAGTTCATACACTTGATACCCGCCGCGTAGGCGCTGAGTGCCGCGGATTCGGCGCTCTCCTCGGAGCCGTCATAGAACGACTCGTAGGCGATGACGCCCTTTTTCGGGATATCCAGCAAGCTCTGGTCGCAGGACGAAAGCGTAAGCAAGGCCGCTGCAAGCGAAAAACCGAGGATAATATACTTTTTCATATCGATGCAGTATTGAGATTAGAACATGATGTTGACACCCAGGAGAAGCTTCTTGGAGTTCGGGTAGGAACCCTTGTCCAGACCCATACCATTGTAGTTGCCGGTGGAGACCGTTTCAGGGTCGAAGCCCGGGTACTTGGTGAAGGTAAAGTAGTCGTCGAGGGACACGAAGACGCGCAGGCTGCTGAGCATCACCTTCTGGGCGATGTTGCGAGGAAGCGTGTAACCAAGCTGGATCTGCTTGATCTTGAAGAAGTTGCCCTTGAACAGGTTGGCGGTGGAACTCCAGAAGTCGACGTTCTGGCTCATCTGCTCGATGCTCGGGAGGGTCTTCCCGGCGTTCTCGTAGAAGTAGGCGAGGGAGTTGATCTTCGGGTGCTCGGTACGGAACACGCAGGGGATGATCACGTTGCCGCCCGCACCGGTGCCGAAGACAGTCAGGTCGATACCCTTCCAGTCGGCGCGGAAGGTGATACCGTAGTTGAAGGTCGGCAGTCCGCTGCCCATGCAGATCATGTCGTTTGCATTCGGCGTTTCGGTAATCGTGCCGTCAGCGGCTTTGAACTGGGCCTTGCCGTCGGCGGTGGCGCCGGCATAGCTGAAGCCGCGCAGGTACCAGACCGGGTAGCCCTCCTCGAAGGCGGTGCAGCTCTTGAAGTTGGAGAAGTTGGAGCCCGTCACGCGGTCACCGTTGGATTTGTTCATGTAGGTGACCAGGTTCTTGTTCGTGGAGAAGTTGGCATTGACGCTGTAGTGGAAGTCACCTACGGTGTCCTGCCAGCCGAGTTCGACCTCGATACCGCGGTTCAGGATGGAACCCGCATTGCGCTGCGTGGAGCCGGCACCCACCTCGAAGGCCGGGTTCACGGTCATCAGCAGGCCGTCCGTCACCTTGTTGTACCAGTCCACGCCAAGGGTGAGCCGGTTGTTGAGCAGGCGGGCGTCGAGACCGAAGTCAAGCTGTTTGGAGGTCTCCCAGGTCAGGTCAGGGTTGGCGAGGCCGGATGGACGGGAACCGTAGTAGAGGGTGTTGTCGTCGGCGCTCCACTGATACTGGGCGGAATTGTAGTTGATGTCGGCCGAGTAGGCGTAGTTGCTCAGCACGGCGATGTTACCGTTGATACCCCAGGAGGCGCGGAGCTTCAGGAGGTTCAGGACGTCGCGGCTGATGTTGTCCTTCACGAAGCGCTCGTTGCTGATGGTCCAGCCTACGGAGACGGAAGGGAAGTAGCCCCAGCGGTTCTGCAGGGAGAGCTTGGAGGAGTCGAACGCGTCGGCGCGGAAGTTGGCCTGCAGGCTGTAACGGTTGTCATAGCTGTAGGTCAGACGGCCGAAGTAGGAGATCTGTGTGCTCTGGGTCGGGTCGGAGGTGCCGGAGAAGGTCCTGGTACCGGAACCGTTGTCCTGGCTGATGTAGTGGAAATTGTCTGCATAGCCCTTGAGCGGGTCCGTGCCTTCCAGGCGGACGCCGACAGCCCGGCGGTCGGTAAAGGTATAGGACATACCGGCCATGGCGCCGACGGCGTGCTTGCCGAAGTTCTTGTTGTAGTTGGCGAAATTCTCCCACTGGTAGTAGTGGTTCTGGGAAGAAGTGGCCGTGAGGGCGTAGATGTTATAGTTAAGCTTGAAGTTCAGGTAGTAAGGCTCCAGATAGTTGCTGGCGTAACTCTGCGCGATGCGGTAGCCCAGGCGGGAGGTGATGACCAGTTCCTTGATCGGGGTGAAGTTCGCGAACATGGTGCCGCGGATGTTCCAGCCCTCGTTCTTGCTCTGGTTGCGGTCGCGGAAGACGAGCGGGTTTCCGCCGTCACCCTCCTGGATCTGGGAGGTCGCATAATACCAGTCCGGATGGTCCTCCGGGCGGTACACCTTGACGCCGGCGCTGATGGCGTCCTTCATGCCGGAGGGCAGCTGGTCATAAGAAGTGTAGTACACCGGGGTCAGCGGATCGATGACCAGGGCGCCGAGCAAGGAGGTGCCGTTCTCGCCGTTGGAGTACTCGGAACGCTCGCTCAGGGCCTGGCTCGCGTAACGCTCGATGGACGTGTTGGTGCCCACCTGGAACCAGGACTTGATCTTGTAATCGGCGTTGATCTGGGCGGTGAGGCGCTTGTAGAAGTCCTTCTTGCCGCGGACCATACCGTCCTGGTCGCTGTAGTTCAGGGATACGTAGTAGTTGGCTCGGTCGTTGGAGCCCTGGACGCCGACTGTATGGTTGTGGGTGAGGCCGGTTCCGAAGACGGCGGAAGCCCAGTCGGTCTCGGTCTTTCCGTCCCACCAGCCCTTGGCGATGGCTTCTTCACGCGTGAACCCCTGCTTGCCGGCGTGCTCCATCCAGTCGAGATACTGGGTGGCGTTCATGACTTCGGCCCGCTTGCCGAGGGTGTTGATCGTCAGCTTGTAGTTGTAGAAGATGTTGCCGTCGCGGCCTTTGGCGGCCGAGCCGGTCTTGGTGGTGATGAGGACGACACCGTTACCGGCCTGCGCACCGTAGATGGCGGCGGAAGCGGCGTCCTTCAGGACCTCCATGGACTCGATCATGGAAGGATCGAGGTACTGGATGTTGTCCACCTTCAGGCCGTCCACGATGAGGAGCGGGCCGAGGCCGGCGGATCCGTTGGATGACAGACCGCGGACGCGGATGTCGGAACCGGCGCCCGGACGGCCGGACGCGTTGAAGATCTGCACGCCGGCTGCCTTGCCCTGGAGGGCGGCGGCGGCATCGGACGTGGAGCGGTCCTGCAGTTCAGCGGAGCGCACGGATGCGACGGAACCGGTCAGGTCACTCTTCTTCTGTACGCCGTAACCGATGACCACGGTCTCTTCGAGCATCTCGGTGTCCTCTTCGAGGACGATGTTGAAGACGCTCTGGTTGCCGATGGCGAAAGTCTGGCTCTTGTAACCGATGCTTTCGACGGAGATGTTGGCGTTTGCCGGGACGCTCAGCGAGAAGGCGCCGTTCAGGTCCGTGGCTGCTCCGATACTGGTGTTGCCGACCACCATGACGGCGGCGCCGATGACCGGTTCCCCGGCCGTATCGACCACCTTGCCGCTGATGGTTCGGTTCTGAGCGGACACCGGGAGGGTTCCCAGTGAAGCGAGGAGTATCATCAGGATACCCGACACTTTGATCAGATGTTTGAACATGTACGTTTTTGTTTAAGAATTAATATAGGATTGGTTATTGAGTGTCGCTCTATCGGTTTTAACTGTTTTTAATGCAAAAATAAATGCTTCACACGCGCAGACCGTTAAGTTTTAGATAAAAGAGTTTTGAAAAGGATTTAAATGTGAAAGAAACAGAATAAATGGGCATTTTTTACTATAAAATGTTTAATTCTTTATAGTACGCCCTGTCAAATAAAAGGGAGGCGCCGTCACGGCGCCTCCCACCCACTAATCAAATATATTCGTATGTAAAACGAATATGCTTACAGAAAACTCGCGCTATTCTGCCGCGGGCTCGTTCAGGTACGCCCAACCCAGGACGTCTTTCAGTTCCGGATTGGCGGTCTTGACGTCGCGAGGGAACGGGAAGTACTCGTGCTTGCCGGTCTCAAACTTGTTATAGTGAGCCACAGAATACGTGGTGTACAGTTCGTGTTCGGCAGAAGGTGCCTCGTCGAAGAAGTGGTCACGGGTGGTAGGGATGCGGTCGTGGATGCCGGACTGGTTGAAGATCTTGTCCAGGTTGACCTTGTCCGGGTGGGTCTTGCTCCAGCGGACGAGATCGTGGAAGCGACAACTTTCCCACCACATTTCATACTGTTTCTCTTCCATCACGGCGTCGAACGTCAACTGGTCGCTGATCTTGCCAGAACCGGAACGCTCCTGCACCATATTGAGTGCGGCAAGACCCTTGGCGGCGTCAGGGGAGTCGATGCAGGCCTCGGCATAGAGCAGGAGGGCTTCACCGAGACGAGCTACGTTGTAGTTCGACTGGTTGGAGTTGCTGCCGAGGGAAGGTACATAGTCGGAAGGATACTCCTTGCCGCCGGTGAGGATGCGCGGCGGATTATGGTAGACCATACGCTTCCATTCGAAATACTGGGAGTGGCTGTAAATACCTTCCGAACTCTTGATGCCGCGCTGGTCGTCCACCTTCTTCTCTGCAAGCGTACCATCGTTGACTTTGGAAGAGCTCCAGTCCATTTCGTAGAGCCATTCTTCACCGGTGAGGAAGCAGGCGAGGCGGCGGGGGGATTTGCCGTCGTGCTCGACGAACTTCTTGGCAAAGTCTTCCTGGACGGCGCCGCCGTTCCAGCCACCTCCCGAACTCGGGATGAGCTGGCAGACGGTCGGGGTAGAGGCAAGGTTGCTGGTACGCCAGCAGAGCGTGTTGGCGCACATCCAACGACCACGCCACATCTGGCCACGGCCCTGATTGGTATCTTCGATGAAGTTCGGCTCGAAGATTTTTTCGGAGTTGCCGTCGCCGGCGCGGTGGAAGTTGGTCCAGAACTCATCTCCAGGGACGAGCGCATAGTCGCCGGAGTTGATGAGGTCGCCGAGGTACTTGCGGGCGGTGGCCATGTCGTTGTTGAAAACGGCGGCCTTGCCGGCCACGAACTGGGCGAAGCCCTGGCTCACACGGGTAGTGGCGTTCTTGTCGCCGGGACCGTTACGCTTGGGCAGGGCACCGGAGTTGAGGGCCTGCTCGCACTGGGCGATGACCCAGTCGAGGACCTGCTTCTGATCGGTAGCCTGCGTGGGCAGCTCGTCACTGTCGAGGAGGCGGTCCACGATGTTCGGCGCATACCAGGTAAGGGCCATCATCATATGGCAGTATGCGCGCAGTACACGGGCCTCTTCCACGATCTGCTTGGTGAGGGCGCTGGTGTACAGGGGCTCGTCACCGTTGCGGTTCTCCGTGGTAAAGTGGGAGATTACGAGATTGCAGTGATAAATGGCCGTGATGTAGTTGTTGTACATATTCTTGAGCGCACCGCTGGCGTTGTCGTAGCGGAACTCACAGAAGATACGGAAATCGCCGTGGTCCTCGCTGTTACCACCCGCTGCCAGGATATCGTCGGCGGAATAGTTGAGGAGCATCAGTTCGGGATTGTAGATACCGGATGTACCGGCAACGCTGCCAAGGAAACTGGCATACATATCGTTCACCGCAGCTTCGGCATCGGCTTCGGACGCATAGAACGTATCCATAGCGACGACACCCTTCTGGGGGATATCAAGCTTGCTCTGGCAGGAAACTGCGATGAGCGCGAGTCCTAACAGGATGGGAAGAATGATCTTTTTCATTTCGTAATGCACTGATTAGAAGGTCAGATTGATACCAAGGACGATCTTCTGCATGGTCGGATAGGAACCCCAGTCGACGCCGGTACCGGAAGAACTGTTGACGGAGGCGGTTTCAGGATCGAGGCCCGGATACTTGGTGAAGGTGAAGTAATCGTCGAGCGACACGTAGAAGCGGAGGTTGCTGATAGCGGCCTTCCGGGTCAGGTTGGCAGGTATGGTGTAACCCAGTTGCAGCTGCTTGATACGGAAGAAGTCTCCCTTGAAGAGGTTGCCGGTGGAGGACCAGAACGGGGTGTCAGCGGCGACCGTCTTGGACGGATGAGGCATTTGGCCGCTCTCAAAGAGGTCGAGATAGACCTTCATGGAGTTCTTGAAGCCGGTACGGTGGAGGACAGGCATAATGACGTTTCCGCCGAGTCCGGCGCCATACATGGCGAAATCGAAGCCCTTCCAGCTCATGTTGATGTTCAAACCATAGGTGAACTTCGGGGTGCCCTGGCCGATGTATTCCATATCGTTGGAGGCGATTTCACCATCCCCATTCTTGTCCTTGATGATAGGATCGCCATTCGCGTCCATACCCTCATAGACATAGCCGAGGAGATACCACACAGGGTAGCCCGGTTCAAAGGCGGTGCGGACCTTGTAGTTGGTACCGCTGGCAGGGTCGGACGTCTGGCGGGCAGCACGCGCGGCCAGTTCGAGAACGCGGTTGTACAGGCTCGAGAAGTTGGCATTGATGCTGTAGTTGAAGTCGCCGATGTGGTCTCTCCAGCCAACTTCGAATTCCAGACCGCGGTTGAGCACGCGGCCACCGTTGACGGTGGAGGTGCTTGCGCCCAGCTCAGGCGGCGTGGAGATGCTGAACAGCAGGTCCTTCGTCTGTTTGTTGAACCAGTCCACACCAAGGGTGAGACGGTTGTTCAGGAAGCGGGCGTCAAGACCGAGGTCGAGTTGTTCCGCGATTTCCCAGTGAAGGTTCGGGTTAGGCAGACCGTTATTCATATTCGGCGCGGAACCGAAGGAGTTGGCCGGGTCGTCGACCTGGTACTGATACCAGCTGCCGGAAGGGGAGATGCTGGTGGTGTAGCGGTAGCCACTGAGGACGTTGATGTTACCGTTGCGGCCCCAGGAGGCGCGGAGCTTCAGGAAATTGAAGGCGCGGCTGTCGAGATTGTCCTTGAAGAAGCGTTCGTTGCTGATGGTCCAGCCGGCGGAGAAGGAAGGGAAGTAGCCCCAGCGGTTATTCTTGGGGAGCTTGGAAGTATCCGATGCGTCGGCACGGAAGTTGGCCTGGAGGCTGTAGCGGTTGTCGTAGCTCCAGATCAGACGGCCGAAGTAGGCGAGCGATGCGCTCTTGCCGGGCAGGTTGCCGATGCTCTTGGTGGCCTTGGCCGTATCGGAGGTCACATAGTTGAGGTAGTGGAAGTTGTCGGCGTAGTTCGTGAGGATGTCAAGGCCTCGGGCACTTGCACTTACGTTGTCGCTGTTGTTCTCGCGATAGGACATACCTGCCATCACCGTGAAGTTGTTCTTGCCGATGTTGAAGATGTAATTCGCGAAGTTCTCCCACTGATAGTAAAAACTCGTGTTCGCATTCGCGGAGATGGAGTAGTTGTCCTCGGATCCGCGGCCTACGTAGAAAGGAGCGGTGTAGCTGTGGCTGACATTCTGGGCGATGCGGTAGCCGAAGCGGGACGTGATGGTCAAGCCCTTGATGGGCATGAAGTTGGCGAAGGCGGTTCCGTTGATGTTGAAGCCTGCGTTGCTGTCGTCGGAAGCGTCACGCTTGGCGAGCGGGGAGCCTTCCACGTCGGAATAGGCGGTATTTGCGAAGAATCCGTTCTCGTCGCCGAGGAAGCGGTACGGACGTGTGTTGGGATCGCCGGCCTGTACCGCGGCATAGATTTCCTGGAAGGCGGTAGGCATATCGGCAACAGTCTTCCAGTAAACCGGGGTGCAAGGGTCCATCAGGAGCATGTTCTCGAAGGAGGAGGAATAGCCGCGCTGGGAAACACTCTTAGTGCTGTATCTCTCGATGGAGTTGTTCACACCCACCTGCAACCACTTGAAGAGCTGGTAGTCGGCGTTGATCTGGGCGGTGAGACGCTTGTAAACATCCTTGTCGCCACGGACGACACCGTTCTGGTTCACATAATTGACAGAGGTGAAGAAATGGCCGTTGCGGTTGCCGCCGGAGAAACTGATACCGTGTTGATGACTCCAGCTGGGCTCGATATAGGCGCTGACCCAGTCCTGATCGATGACGCCGCCCGGATAGTCGGGATGCGAGTAGTCATGGTCTCTCAGGTTGGTTGAGACGAAATCGTCACCATATTCGAGAGCAAGGTATTTGAGCAGGTCGCTTCGACCCATCATCGAGCGCTTGTGGAAGTCCTGCAGGGTGGCCTTGCCCGTGTAGGTGACGGTGGCCTTGCCCTCCTGACCGCTCTTGGTGGTCACGAGGACAACACCGTTACCGGCCTGCGCGCCGTAGATGGCGGCGGAGGCGGCATCTTTCAGGATTTCGATGGACTCGATCATGGAGGGATCCAGATATTGGATGCTGCTGACCTGGAGACCGTCGACGATGTAAAGAGGGCCGATATTGCCGGAGTTGGAGGAGTAACCACGCACGCGGATGTCGGCACCGGAACCCGGAGAACCGTTCGTGATGACGTGCACGCCCGGGGCCTTGCCCTGGAGGGCGGCGGCGGCGTCGGCGGTTGACTGGTTCTGGAGGGCGTCTCCGCGCACGGAGGCCACAGCGCCGGTCAGGTCGCTTTTCTTTTGTACGCCGTAACCGATGACCACGGTCTCTTCGAGCATCTCGGTGTCTTCTTCGAGGACGATGTTGAAGACGCTCTGGCTGCCGATGGCAAAGGTCTGCGCCTTGTAACCGATGCTCTCGACGGCGATGTTGGCTCCGGCCGGGACGTTCAGCGAGAATGCGCCGTTGAGGTCCGTGGCCACGCCAATTCTGGAGTTGCCGACCACCGTGACGGCGGCGCCGATGACCGGTTCCCCGGCCGTATCGACCACCTTGCCGCTGATGGTTCGGTTCTGAGCGGACACCGGGAGGGATCCCAGTGAAGCGAGGAGTATCATCAGGATACCCGACACTTTGATCAGATGTTTGAACATGTACGTTTTTGTTTAAGGATTAATATAGGATTGGTGTTGAGTATTGCTGTTTTGGGTTCAAACACATCGGTACAAATTTAAACAAAACTTTGAAAACTGCGCAAAATTTCTGAATAAATGCGATTAATTACATAATATGTGGGTGTTAATTTTAAATTGATGACGGAAAATTGAAAGAACGGCCGGCAACAAAAAAGGCGGACCGCCCGAAGCGGCCCGCCTGAAGAAACCAGCGGTCAATGAAGACTACCAACCGGGGTTCTGGACGATGTTCTCGTTGACGGAGGTCTCGGAGAACGGGAACGGGAAGAGTTCGTGCTTGCCCTTCTGGAAGCCGCAGTTGGGATACAGCTTGATGCACCAGTCGGCGTCGCTGTAGTCCACGAAACCCTCGTGCTTGGGCGCGCCCTCGGTGAAGAGCTTGTCGCGGAAGCTCGGATAGCTCTTGCCGTTGCCGGCGAGTTCGGCGGTGTCGCCCCAGCGGACGAGGTCGAGGAAGCGCAGGCCCTCGAGCCAGCACTCCAGCATCTTCTCGTTCTTGATCTCATCCATGGTGAGCTCGGTGGAGATGTGCTTGGCACCGGCACGCTTCTGGATGTCGTTCAGGTACTGGAGGGCCTTGTCCTTGTCCTTGCCGGTCTGGACGGCGCATTCCATGAACAGGAAGAGGACCTCGGTGTAGCGGAAGATGCGGGTGTTCATCATTGTACGGTTGTTGTTGGACAGGTCGCTCCTGCGGATGTTGAGTTTCCACATGAACCAGCCGCAGTGGCCGTACAGACCGTCGTCCTTCCAGATGCCGCGGGTGGGATCGGAAGCCTTGAAATCGGAGTAACCCATGACGGGCTCGGGACCGTCGGAAGCGTAAGGCATCTCATAGAGGACCTCGTCGTAATTCTTGACCCAGGCCTTGCGGCGGTAGGAATCCATGCCGTCGTTCTCGATGAGCTTCTTGATGAACTTCTCGGTCGGCTGGCAGGCGCCCCAACCGGTCTTGTACACCTCGGTACCTACGCCGTCGGGCAGATACATCTTGTCGTTCCTCCAGTTCCACAGCCAGGGCATGTTGGCGCCCGCGTGGTTGTTGTAGCCCGGGATGTTGGGATCGAACACGAGGTTCAGCTCGAAGATCTTCTCGGAGTTGCCGTCACCCTTGAGGTGGAAGCAGTCTTCCAGCTGCTCGGACGGAACCAGGGCGTAGTTGCCGGAGTTGATCACGGCGGCCAGGGCGTCCTGGGCGGCAGCGTAGTCACCCTTCCAGACAAGGGCCTTGCCCTTGATGGTGTTCGCGAGTCCCTTGGTGACCTTGATGGCGCCGTTCCTGTCGTCCGGACCCTTGCGGTCCTCGATGTACGGCAGGGCCTCGTTGCAGTCCTTGATGACGAAGTCGAGCACCTCGGCCTGGGAAGCGGCGTTGCCCGGCTTCTCGGAAGCGTCGAGCACGTGGTCCACGATGGGCGGGGTGCCCCAGCCGAGGGCGAGGTACAGGTAGGAGAGTGCGCGGAGGACCTTGGCCTCGGCGACCACGCGCTGCGTGGTGGGAGTCACGCCGCCTTCCGGCAGACCGTCCTTGAAGTGGTCGATCGCGAGGTTGGCGGAGTAGATGGAGGAATACAGGCCGCGGTAGGCGCTGCCCATGATGCCGTTGGTGGTCAGGTAACGGAACGAGTTGAGTTCGTTCTGGTTGGCGTTGTCGGTCTTGTTGTTGCCGGCCGCGTACATGTCGTCACCCATGTAGTTCCACAGGGAGATGACCCAGTTGTCGTTGTAGCGCGGGGTCATGTAGTTGGACGCGATGGCCTCGTAGGCTGCGACGAGGGCCTGCTCGGCATCCTCATCGGTCTGGTAGAAGTCCTCGAGCGCGATGACGCCCTTCTGGGGGATGTCCAGGAGGCTCTGGTTACAACCCGCGAACAGGAAGAGACCGCAAATGGCAAAAGGAAGCAATATCTTTTTCATAATACGTGTCTGTTAGCAATTAGAACGAAAGGTTGAGACCGAGGATGAACTGCTTCGCGGTAGGATAGGTACCCATGTCGATACCGATGGAGGAGGCGGAGTTCGCCGTCGCGGTCTCGGGGTCGAGGCCCGGATAGGAAGTGAAGCAGAAGAAGTTCTCGAGGGAGGTATACACTCTCAGGCTGCTGATCTTGATCTTGCTGACCAGGCTCTTCGGCAGGGTGTAGCCGAGCTGGATCTGCTTGATCTTGAAGTAGGAACCGTTGAAGAGGTTGTAGGTGGAGGAGAAGGTGTTCTGGTCCCAGTAGGTGGTACCCGGGAAGAGCGGGTTCTTGTTGGAACCGTCCTTCTTCCAGGCGTTCTCCCAATACCAGCTGTAGGTGTTACAGTGGGGACGGTCGGTACGCCAGGAGGACGGGAAGATCTTGTTGCCGGCGACGCCGCTGCCGAAGATGACCATATCGAAGCCCTTCCAGGCGAGGTTGATGGTCAGACCGAAGGTGCTGCTGGGGATACCCAGACCGATGTTCTGGTAGTCCTCGTTGTCAGGCTCGCCGTTGCCGTTCAGGTCCTCGAAGCCGGGCTTGCCGGTTGCGGGATCGACACCGGTTCCCTTGAGACCGCGCATGTACCAAATCGGGTAGCCCGTCTCGAAGTAGGTGCGGAGGAGGGAGCCCTGCGGGCCGGTACCGGCGATACGGGAGATGGTCGGGTCGAGGTAGGTGACCATGTTCTTCAGGGTCGAGAAGTTGCCCGACACGCTGTAGTTGAAGTCACCGATGCTGTCCTTCCAGGTAAGCTCGAGCTCGAGACCCGAGTTCTCCACGGAACCGGCGTTGATGGTGGTGGAGGAAACGCCGAGGGCGGCGGAGAGGCTCACGTTGACCAGCAGGTCATCCGTGGTCTTCTTGTACCAGTCCACACCGAGGGTGAGGCGGTTGTTCAGGAAGCGGGCGTCGAGACCGAGGTCGATCTGCTTGGATGTCTCCCACTTGAGGTTCGGGTTGGCGATGCCGGCCGGACGGGAACCATAGGAAAGGGCGGGATCGTCGATGTCCCACTGGTACCAGGCGCTGCCGTAGCTGATGCTGGTGGCATATCGGTAGCCGCTCAACACGTTGACGTTACCGTTGATACCCCAGGATCCGCGGAGTTTCAGGAAGCTGATGGCGTTGCGGCTGACGTTGTCGCGGAAGAACGGTTCATTGCTGACGGTCCAGCCTGCGGACACGGAGGGGAAGTAGCCCCAGCGCGCCTGCTTGGAGAGCTTGGAGGAGTCGAATGCGTCGGCGCGGAAGTTGGCCTGCAGGCTGTAACGGTTGTCGTAGCTGTAGGTCAGACGGCCGAAGTAGGAGAGGCTCGTGGACTTGCTCGGCGCATTGGTGATGGTCTTGGGCGCATCGGAGAGCAGGTAGCTCATATAGCGGAAGTTCGGCTCGTATCCGGTGAGGATGTCGGGACCCGAAGCGCTTGTGTTGAGGTTGTCGCTGTTGTTCTCGATGTAGGACATACCGGCCATGACGCCGATGGCATGCTTCTTCGCGATGGTGGTGTTGTAGTTGGCGAAGTTCTCCCACTGATAGTAGTGGCTCGTGCTGTTGTTCGCGGAGATGCTGTAGTTGGTGGCATTCACGAAGGTGGAGCAGTAGTACGGCTCGGTGTAGCTGTGGCTGTTGCTCTGGTTGATGCGGTAGCCGAAGCGGGAGGTGAACACGAGGCCCTTGATGGGGGTGAGGTTCAGCGCGAAGGTTCCGCGGACGTTGATGCCCTCGTTGGTGGAATCGGTGGCGTCGCGGCGGACGAACGGGCTACCGCCCTGGGTCTCGCCGAGGCGGGAGACGGTCCAGTACAGGCCGGTCTCGGGATCCTGAAGGACCTTGATGCCGTTGTTGAGTGCCTGCTGCATGTCGCCGGGCAGGTCCTCCTTGCGGGCGCGCGGGGCCTCGAGCGGGGAGGAGGTGATGGCGGCGAGCAGCACGGAGCCGTTGTCGGAGTGCTGGGAGATGGACTGGGTGCTCCACTTCTCGATGGAGGTGTTGCTGCTGACGGTCAGCCAGGGCTTGATCTTGTAGTCCGCGTTCACCTGGACGGAGAGACGCTGATAGTTGTCCTTCTTGCCGACGAAGATACCGTCGTTGCTGACGTTATTGAGGGAGATGAACAGGTTTCCGCGGTCGTTGCCGCCCTGGAAGCCGACGGTGTGGCGGGAGTTCCAGGTGGGCTCGAAGACTTCCTTGCCCCAGTCGACGCTGAAACCGTCCTTATAATTGATGGAGTCCAGCATGTTCTGGCTCAGCCAGCCGTACTCGAAACCGAAGGCCTTGTACTGCTCGGCGTTCATGATGGCGAGCGGGTGTGCCAGGGTGGAGAGGGAGAACTGGTTGTTGTAGAACACGCGTCCGTCGCGGGCGCCCTTGCCGGTCTTGGTGGTGATGAGCACGACACCGTTACCGGCCTCGGCACCGTAGATGGCGGCGGAGGCGGCGTCCTTCAGGATCTCCATGGACTCGATCATTTCCGGATCCAGGTACTGGATGTTGTCAACCTTCAGGCCGTCGACGATGAGGAGCGGTCCGATGTTGCCGGAGTTGGAGGAGTAACCGCGGACACGGATGGAGGAGGAGGCACCCGGAGCACCGGAGGAGGTGAGGATCTGGATACCTGCGGCCTTACCCATGAGGGCTGCTGCGGCGTCGGACGTGGAGCGGTTGGTGAAGTCGGCCTCGCTGACGGAGGCGACGGAACCGGTCAGGTCGCTCTTGCGCTGGACGCCGTAGCCGATGACCACGGTCTCTTCGAGCATCTCGGTGTCTTCCTCGAGGGTGACGACCATGCCGTCCGCGGCCGCGACGCGGCGCGTGGAATAACCGATGCAGGAGACTTCCAGCATGGTGTTGGGGGCGACGCGGAGTTCGAACTTGCCGTCGAGGTCCGTCGTGGCACCGGTGGTAGTACCCGGTACCACCACGCCGGCGCCGATGACCGGTTCACCGGCCGGATCGACCACTCTACCGCTGATGGCCCGGTTCTGGGCGGACACCGGGAGGGATCCCAGTGAAGCAAGGAGTACCATGACGATACCCGTTACTTTGATCAGATGTTTGAACATGTACGTTTTAATTAAGGGTTAATATGGATTGGAGTTTTGTCCTGTTCTGTGGTGTCGTTTTAAGCATATCGGGTATAAAAATAGGAAGAATTTTTCACATAAAAGCATTTTTTACTAAAAAACATGCAAAATCTTATAGAATAAAATGAAGTTGATTAGAATGGTTGTGGTTTGGTGTTTCCTTTTCTAATTGTGGCTTTTTATTATGGCGAGTATAGTTTCCTTTTAGGAAACGTGCAAGTTTTTTAAGTATAATCGGCTCGTTTTCAAATAATTTAAAGTACTTACCTAAAGTAAAACTGCAACATAATTTCAAACAAATACGTGCGTATTCATAACATACGTCGCATTTATCGAATAAACGCGTATTTGAAAAATGTATTTGAAACTTTCGCCAAAAAGTTTCATCTTTGCCCCATGAAACTTTTTCTGATCGACGGCCACGCGCTCGTCTTCAAGATGTACTATGCCTTTCTGGGCCGGCCCATGGTCAACTCGAAAGGCGTGGATACCTCCATTCTTTTCGGATTTACCAAGTATCTGCTCGAACTCATCGATCGCGAGCGTCCTACGCACATCGCCGTGAGTTTCGACCCGCCGGGCGGCACCTTCCGCAATGAACTCTACCCGGAGTACAAGGCCAACCGCGGCGAGACGCCCGCCCTCGTGGTGGAGGTGCTGGAGCCGCTGACCCGGATCGTGGAGGCCCTGGACATCCCGGTGCTGATGCTGCCGGGTTTCGAGGCGGACGACGTAATCGGCTCGGCCGCGCGCCGTTTCGAGGCCGAGGGCTTCGAAATATATATGGTTACGCCCGACAAGGATTACGGCCAGCTGGTGACGCCGCGCACCTGGCAGCTCAAGCCGGGCAAGGGCGGGGGAGAGAACGAGCTGCTGGGCGTGGCGGAGGTGTGCGGGAAGTGGCAGATCGCTTCGCCCGCGCAGGTCATCGATATCCTCGCGATCTGCGGGGATTCGTCGGACAACGTGCCGGGGGTGCAGGGCGTGGGGCCCGTCGGGGCCGCAAAACTGCTGGGCAAGTACGGTTCCGTGGAGGGGATCTACGCGCATCTGGACGAATTGACGGCGCGCCAGCAGGCGCAGTTCCGCGCGGCGGAGGACCACATCGCGCTGTCCAAGCGGCTCGTGACCATCAAGACGGACATCCCGCTGGACGTGACGGCGGAGCAGCTCGCCTACGACACAGCCGAAACGCCCGGCATCCTGGCGCTTCTGGACCTCTATGAAATGCCGTCGCTGAAGCGCCTCCTGCATAAAGTCGCCGTTCCTTCCGGCGCCCGCAGCGGCAGCGGGCAACTTGAGAGCAGCGAAGTCCGCACCAGCGGACCGGCCGACCCCGGGACTTTGTCGGCAAAGTCGGAAAGGGGGTTATGGCCGCTAGGGGTTACAGGGGGCGGAGCCCCCTTCATAGGAGAGCCGAGGGTGGCAGTGTTTCCGGAGGCAGTCCCCGCTGCCGACAGAGCAAGCGCCGCCCCGAAGCAGGTGCAGCGGTGGGATGAGCGCGAAGCGCGAAGTTGTCCGGTGGCTGCCTGCCTGTCTGCAAGCAAGGTGGCGATCAACCTGCAGGGAGAGAAACTGTACGTGGCGTGCGAGGCGGGCGTGGCCGAAGGGGCGCCGGAGGCGTTCCGCGCGCTGCTGGAGAACCCGCAGGCCGCCAAGGCCGGCGCGGACCTGAAGGCGCAGATCAAGGCGCTCGGCCGGCGCGGCATCACCCTGGCGGGCCGGCTCGAGGACATCGAACTGATGCACTATCTGCTCGGCCCCGAGCGCAGCCACAAGCTGGACGTGCTCGCCCGCAGCTACCTCGGCCTCGACCTCGCGGCCGCAGCCCCGCAGCAGGACGCCTCCCTGTTCGATGAAGTCCCCGAAGACGCGGGCCGCGACTTCCTGCTGGAGACGGCTGCCATCCTGCGCCTGTCGGGATGCCTCCAGCGCGAAATGGCCGCCACGGACGGCATCACGCGCCTGTACGACGAGATCGAGGAGCCCCTCATCCGTGTCCTCGCGGCGATGGAAGCCGTCGGGGTGAAGGTGGACCTGGATTCGCTGCGCGACTTCGCCGACGGCCTGCGCCGCAAGATGGCCGTCCGCGAGGAAGAAGTGCGCCGCCTGGCCGGAGATCCGGCACTCAACATCCTGTCGCCCAAGCAGATCGGGACCGTCCTCTTCGAGAAACTGAAGCTGGATCCCAAGGCGAAGAAACCCAAGTCCGGCAACTGGCCCACGGACGAACAGACCCTCGTGCACCTGGCCGACCGCAGCCCCATCATCGACGCCATCCTGGACTACCGCGGCCTGCGCAAGCTGCTGTCCACCTACATAGAGCCCTTCGCGGGCTACATCTCTCCCGCGGACGGCCGCGTCCACACGACCTTCAACCAGGCCCTGACCGCCACCGGCCGCCTGTCCTCCTCCAACCCCAACCTGCAGAACATCCCCATCCGCACCGAGGAAGGGCGCGAGATCCGCAAGGCCTTCGTCCCGGGCGAGGAAGGCTGGGTGATGATGTCCGCGGACTACTCGCAGATCGAGCTGCGCCTGATGGCCCACCTCAGCGGCGACGCCCACCTGGTGGACGCTTTCCGGCACGGGCTGGACGTGCATGCCGCCACGGCCGCGAAGATCTTCCGCATCCCGATCGGGGAGGTGAGTGCCGACCAGCGCCGCATCGCCAAGACCGCGAACTTCGGCATCATGTACGGCATCTCCTCCTTCGGCCTGAGCGAGCGACTGCGCTGCTCGCGGACGGAAGCGAAGCAGATCATCGACGACTACTTCGCCTCCTTCCCCGCCATCCGCGGCTTCATCGACGCCACCGTCGCACAGGCGCGTGAGCGGGGCTATGTGGAAACGCTCTTCGGGCGGCGCCGCTACACCCCGGACATCAGCTCCGGCAACGCCACCGTACGCGCCCTGGCCGAACGCAACGCCGTGAACGCCCCCATCCAGGGCACCGCGGCCGATATCATCAAGCTGGCGATGACCGCCGTGGACCGCCGCCTCCGGGAAGGCGGATTCCGGGCCCGGATGGTCCTCCAGATCCACGACGAACTCCTGCTCGAGGTGCCTCGGGAAGAGATCGCGCCGGTGCGCGGCCTGCTGGTCCGCGAGATGGAGAACGTCATCGCCCTTTCCGTACCCCTTACCGTTGAATGCAATGATGGAAACACCTGGCTCGAAGCCCATTGACGAACTGGTGCGCCGCGCGATCATCGGCGACGGCACCGCTTTCACGGAGCTGTGGGACACCCACATCGGCTCCCTGCGCAGCTATCTCAAGAGCAAGATGAAGAACCTGGACGACTTCTACATCGACGACATCTGCTCGCGGAGTTTCGAAAAGGCCTTCCGGCAGATCGGTTCCTTCGACCCGTCCCGGAGCCAGTTCTCCACCTGGCTCCACCGCATCGCCCACAACACGGCCCTGGACACCATCGACGCCGAGACGCGGGCGAAGAGCCGCCTGGTCTCGCTGGACAAGGAGAGCGCCGTGACGGGCCAGATGCTCGACCACATCGGCGATGAGGCCGACACCCCGCTCGAGCAGATCGTCAAGGAAGAGGATGAGCAGACGCTGGAAAAATGCATCGAGGGCTTGCCGGAACTGTACCGCGCCATCGCGCGGATGCGGCTGCTGGACGGCCTGCAGTACAAGGAGATCGCCGAAGAGACGGGCATCGAACTCAACACCGTCCGCACCCGCATCCGGCGGGCGAAGGCGCTGATCGACAAGATCCAGTCGGGAGAAGAAGAGTGACCCGCCGTCAGCGGACGTCCGTCGCGGCGCAGTCCGGGCAGAGTCCGTGCGCCATGTAATTGATTTCCTGTACGCGGAATCCCGCGGGGTAGGTCACGGCCGGGACGGGGAGATCCTCGAAGCAGAAGGTCCGCCCGCAGGCCTCGCAGTGAAAGTGCACGTGGCGGTCGTCGTCGTCCGCTTCTTCGGGGCAGTGGCAGACCTCGTAGCGCTGCTGCCCGCTTCCGTCCTCGATGCAATGCAGCAGGCGGCGTTCGCGGAAGGCGGCGAGCGCACGGGAGACCGTGGACTTGTCCACCGACTCCAGGACGGTTTCAATTTCGGTCATCGAGAGCGGACGCCCCTCGGCGAGGAGGGTGCGCAGCACCAGGACGCGGCCGGCGGTGGGCCGGATGCCGTGCTCCTGCATCAGCTGGACGGGGTCTGCGGAAGGATTCATACTGCAAAAATAGATAAAATAGCGCGCTTTTTCTGAGGTGTGCGTTTTTCTTTTCGTTTTTGACGATTCTTTTGCCTATCCTTGTCCCGCTATGAAAATCAAGGAACTGAGCGCGGACGAACGGCCGCGCGAAAAAATGCTCGCCCGCGGTCCGCAGGCCCTCAGTGACGGCGAACTGCTGGCGGTACTGCTGCGCAGCGGCACCCGGACGGGGAGCGCACTCGACCTGGCCCGGCAGTTGCTCGGCCTTGCCGGCGGACGGCTCGGCGCCCTGTTCAACCTGCCGCGCGAAAAGATGTTCTCCCTGCCGGGCATCGGCCCCGGGAAGGCGGCCAGCGTGCTCGCCGCCTTCGAACTGGGACGGCGCTTCCTGCAGGAGGAGACCGCCGTGGTGAAGACCCCGCTGGTCACGGCGCGGGGCGTATGGGAGTTGATGGTACCCCGGCTCAAGGGGCTGCAGCACGAGGAGTGCTGGGTGCTGTTGCTGAACGACCACAACTACCTGATAGACAAGGTGCTCGCCACTTCCGGCGGTGGCCGGAACACCGTCATCGACGTGCGGCAGATCGTGCGGATGGCCCTGGACCGCTACGCATCCTCCGTCATCCTGGTGCACAACCATCCCAGCGGCAATCCGACGCCGAGCCGGGCGGACATCTCCCAGACGGACGCCGTCCGGAAGGCCGTCCGTTCGGTCGGCCTGGAACTGCTGGATCATGTGGTGGTGAGCGACGACTGTTTCTTCTCCTTCTCCGACGACCGGATGTACCGCGGCTAGGCGAGCTTGCAGAGCAAGGTCGCCTGGGTGCAGTCCAAGACTTCCACGTCCACGAAGTCGCCGGCTTTGTGCGCGGTGTCGGCCCAGACGCACATCTTGTTCTGGCTGTTGCGGCCGCACAGGCGCTCCGGATCGCGCTTGGAGGGGCCTTCCACCAGCACGCGGAAGGTCTTGCCGATGTCGCGCCGGTTGCTCTCCAGCGAGAGCCGGTTCTGCAGGGCGATGATCTCCTCCAGCCGGCGGTTCTTGACCTCGGGGGGTACGTCGTCGGGATATTTCCGGGCGGCGAGGGTGCGCGGGCGTTCGGAATACTGGAACATGAAGGCGGCGTCGAACCCCACCTCTTCGAACAGGGACAGGGTGTCCCGGTGGTCCTCTTCGGTCTCCGAGCAGAAGCCCGCGATGACGTCGGTGGAGATGGCGCAGTCGGGCATCAGGCTGCGGATCTTCGCCACGCGCTCCAGGTAGCCGGCGCGGGTGTAGCGGCGCCGCATCTTCTCCAGCATGCGGTCGGAACCGGACTGGACGGGCAGGTGGATGTGGCGGCAGATGTTGCCGCGGGCGGCCATCGTCTCCAGCACGGCGTCCGAAATGTCCTGCGGGTTGGAGGTGGAGAAGCGGACGCGCATCCCCGGGACGGCGTCGGCGACCAGCGCGAGCAGCCGGGCGAAGTCCACCTCGCCGTCGCGGTAGGAGTCCACGTTCTGCCCGAGCAGGGTCACCTCCTTGTACCCCTGCTGCGCGCATTCGCAGGCCTCCCGGATGATGGTGCGCCAGGACCGGCTGCGTTCCGCCCCGCGGGTGTACGGGACCACGCAGTACGAACAGACGTTGTTGCAGCCGCGCATGATGGAGATGAAGGCGGAGACGCCGTTGCCGTCCAGGCGGAGCGGGGCGATGTCGCCGTAGGTCTCCTCGCGGGAGAGCAGCACGTCGATCTGCGGATGCCCGGGCGCGGCGGCCGCGAGCAGGCGCGGCAGGCTCCGGTAGGCGTCCGGTCCGGCGACGACGTCCACCTTGCCGGACTCCAGGAGCGACTCCTTGAGCCGTTCGGCCATGCAGCCCAGTACCCCGACGAGCACGCCCGGGCGCGCCTTGCGCCACACGTTGAACTGCTCGAGGCGGCCCCGGATGCGCTGTTCGGCGTTGTCGCGCACGGAGCAGGTGTTCACGAGGATCACGTCGGCCTGCGCCGGGTCGTCCGTGCGGGAGTAGCCTTCCTTGCCGAGGATGGCGAAGACGACCTCCGTATCCGCCACGTTCATTTGGCAGCCGTATGTCTCTATGTATACCTTTCCCATAAGATTTCGCAAAGATAGAGATATTTTTCATATCTTTGTAAGATGGAAATGTGCAAGAAACTCCTGCCTCTGCTGTTGCTTCTGGTCCTGGCGGGCTGCGCCCCCAAGGGGATCCGGGACATCGCGGTCACGTCGGCGCGCGTCGTCTCGATCGTGCCGGACGGGCTGACCTCCGCCTCCGCGGAACTGGAGGTGGGCGTGCACAATCCGTCCGTGAGCGTCACGCTGTCCGACCTGACCGGGCTGGCGAAGTTCAAGGGGGAACCCCTGCTGGACCTCAGTGCGGATCCCGTGGTGATTGCCGCGCGGACGGACAGCCTGTACCGGTTGCCGGTCCGCTGCCGCCTCTCCGGAGGGATGAGCCTGCTGCGGCTGCTGCGCACCCTCGAGGGGCCGCTGAGCGCGGACGACCTGACCCTGTCCGTCCGGGGCCGTGCGGCCCTGCGCGGCGGGATTGGCAAGGATATTGAACTGGAGGACATCCCGCTGGGGGCCCTCCTCGATGAAATCAAATAAAAGATGGATAAAAAGACTGTCATACGGACCTGCACGGTCCTGCTCCTGACCCTTCTCGCGCCGGCGCTTTGCCTGCGCGGGCAGAACTTCGAGGAGGAGGGGACCGACGAAATCGAACATACCGGCCTGGAGACCCAGGTGGACTCCACCCTGCTCGGCCGCGACATCTTCTCCGCCCTGCCCGAGCGGATCGTCGTGCGGCAGACGCCGGCCGTCCGTTCCGCGCTGAACAAGCAGATAAACGCAAATGCCGAGAAGGGGTACAGCGGTTTCCGCATCCGGCTCTATTTCGCCAGCAGCCGCACCGCCCGCGAGGAATCCGCCGCGGTGATCCGCCGCTTCAACACGATGTATCCCTACATCCAGGCCTACCGGACCTACGCCTCGCCGAACTTCAAGGTAACGGTGGGGAACTTCCGCTCGCGCCTGGACGCGGAGGCGTTCCTGCGCCGCATCAGCGGAGATTTCCCGGACGCGTTCATCGTCCGCGAACGTTTCAAGTACCCTTCCATCGGACGTCCCGACACCCGGATGTCCGTCGTCACCGAATAACGCGATGATCAAGCAAGGCCTCGAACTCAAGCAGCAGCAGAAGCTCTCCCCGCTGCAGATCCAGACGATCAAGCTGATCGAACTCCCCATCCAGGAGCTCGAGCAGCGGATCCGTACGGAGCTGGAGGAGAATCCGGTGCTGGACGACACGCCCGACCCGGAGAAGGAGGAAGAGGCCCGCGACGTCTCCCTGGACGAGATCACCGACGAGGGGGACATCCCTTCCTACCGCACCCGCGTGAGCAACTGGGGCAAGGACCCCCGGCCCGAATACAACACCTTCTCGGTGCGCCAGAGCTTTACCCAGTCCTTGATGGACCAGCTGGGCTACCGGGACCTCAGCCCCGAGGAATACGCCATCGCCTCCTTTATCATCGGCTCGCTCGACGCCGACGGCTACCTGCGGCGCGACCTGGAGTCGCTGGTGGACGACATGGCCTTCCGCGCCGGCATCAGCACGGACGTGGACGAGGTGCTGCGCATGCTGGCGGTGGTCCAGGAGCTGGAACCTTCCGGCGTGGGCGCCCGCGACCTGCGCGAATGCCTGCTGCTCCAGCTGCGTTCCGGCAAGCAGACCCGCGACACCGTCAACGCCGAGCGCATCCTGGAGGAGTATTTCCCGGAATTCTCCAACAAGCATTTCCAGAAGATCATGACCCGCCTGAACCTGTCGGAGGACGACCTCAAGCGGGCGATGGCGCGCATCGTGAAGCTCAACCCCGCACCGGGCGGCGAGACGGACTACACCTACACCGACCAGGCGCAGCAGATCATCCCCGACTTCGTCCTGGAAGAGGAAAACGGCGTGCTCCGCTTCTCGATGCCCCGTTTCTCCGTACCCGAACTGCGTGTCAACAAGAAATACGCGGACCTGCTCATCGAAGCCAGGGGTTCCTCGGAACGGGCGCAGAAGGAGGCCGCGACCTTCGTCCGGCAGAAACTCGACTCCGCCAAGTGGTTCGTCGAAGCGCTCAAGCAGCGCCAGAACACCCTTTCCCGGACGATGTCCGCCATCCTCGACTACCAGCACGACTATTTTGTGTCCGGCGACGAGGCGGACCTCAAGCCTATGGTGCTCAAGGATATAGCCGAGAAGACGGGCTTCGATATCTCCACCATCTCGCGCGTGGTGAACAGCAAGTACATCGAGACGCATTTCGGCATCTTCCCGCTGAAGTACTTCTTCTCCGAGGGTATGGAGAACAAGGAAGGGGAGGAGGTGTCCACCCGCGAGCTCAAGAAGGCCCTGCAGGAATGCGTGGACGCCGAGGACAAGAAGAAACCGCTCACCGACGAGCAACTCGTGGAGGAGATGGGCCGCCGCGGCTACAAGGTGGCCCGCCGCACCATCGCGAAGTACCGCGGGCAGCTGGGCATCCCGCTGGCCCGCTGGCGCAAGGAACTGTAGGCAGACGATGCGCGACAAAGGCATTCCCAATCCCGTGCAATTCCGCCGCATGCTCGGCGAGAAGGGGCTGAAGGCCACGCCCCAGCGGCTGGCCGTGCACGAGGCGATGATCGCCCTGGGGCACGCCAGCGCCGACGACGTGGCGCATTACCTCGCGGAACAGGGGACGCCCGTCGCCGTCGCCACCGTGTACAACATCCTCACCGCGATGGCGGATCTCAAGATCTACGGCCGCTGCTCGGGCCGCTCGAACAAGATGTATTTCGACGCCCGTGCGGGGCGGCACCTGCACTTGTACGACACCCGCAGCGAGGCCTGGCGCGACCTGGACGACGAGGAACTCCTCTCCTGGCTCGAGGCGCACTTCAAGGGCCGCCGCTTCCGGGGGTACAAGATCGAAGGCTTCGAGGTCCAGCTGCTCTGCCGGCCGACCCGCAAGCTGCCGGTCAAATAAAATATGTATCTTTGCACTTTGTTATGGATATGGAACACGTAAGATGCCTGATCATCGGCGGCGGCCCCGCCGGATATACCGCTGCGATCTATGCCGCCCGCGCGGCCCTGTCGCCCGTGCTGTACGAGGGGATGGAGCCCGGCGGACAGCTGACCACGACCACCGTCGTGGAGAACTATCCCGGTTTTCCGAACGGCGTGGACGCCAACCAGCTGATGGCCGACATGCGTTCCCAGGCGGTGAACCTGGGCGCCGACGTGCGCCGGGGCGCCGTCACGGCAGCGGACCTGGGCGTGCGTCCCTTCCGCGTGACGGTGGACGGGAGCGCGGAGCTGGAAGCGGATGCCCTGATCATCGCCACCGGTGCCACCGCCCGCTACCTGGGCCTGCCTTCCGAGCAGAAGTTCCGCGGGATGGGCGTGTCCGCCTGCGCGACCTGCGACGGCTTCTTCTACCGTCGCAAGGACGTGGCGGTCGTGGGCGGGGGAGACACCGCCTGCGAGGAGGCGACCTATCTCGCCGGCCTGTGCCGCAAAGTGTACATGATCGTGCGCCGCGACGTGCTGCGCGCCTCCGTGGCCATGCAGGAACGCGTCAAGGCCACCCCGAACATCGAGATTCTCTGGAACTGCAACACGCAGGAAGTGCTCGGCGACGCTTCCGGTGTCACCGGTGCGCGCCTGCTGCGCAAGGATGGCGAGGTTTTTGATATACAGGTTGACGGCTTCTTCCTGGCCATCGGCCACCACCCCGCCTCCGAGCTTTTCGCGCCCTGGGTGGCGACCGACCCCGAAGGCTACATCCTCACCGAGGGCGGCAGCAGCCGCACCAGCGTGGAGGGCGTCTTCGCGGCCGGGGACGTGCAGGATCCGGTTTACCGCCAGGCGGTCAATGCCGCCGCGTCGGGCTGCCGGGCCGCGCTGGATGCCGAAAAATATTTGAAACGATGAAAAGATCCACCTTACTCCTCTGCCTGGGCGTCCTGCTGTCCGCCGCCGCCCTCTCCCTCTCCTCCTGCAAGTCCGAATACGACCGTATCCTGGAGAGCAACGACGTGGATGCGAAATACAAGCTGGCGTTCGACTATTTCAACAGCGGGAAGTACACCCGCGCCGCTCAGCTTTTCGAGTCGCTGACCCTGCTGACCAATGGCACCGAGCGCTACGATACCGTGATGTACTATCTCGGCCTGAGCAACTATTCCTACAAAGATTACTACACCGCGGACACCAATTTCGAGCAGTATCTCAAATACTTCCCGCAGGGCAGTTTCTCCGAGATGGCCGAATTCCTCCGGATCGACTGCCTCTACCGCGCGACCCTGCGCTACGAACTGGACCAGACGCCGACCTACGCCGCCATCAACGCGATCGCCGAGTACCTGCTGGCGCATCCGACCGGGGCGAACTCCGACATCTGCCGCCACTGGCTGGAAGAACTGAGCGAGCGCCTGGACCGCAAGGCCTTCGAGAACGCGCGCCTGTACTACAAGATGGAGGATTACCGCGCTTCCCGCGTGGCGTTCAAGAACATCCTGAAGGAAGATGCGGACAACGTGTTCCGGGAGGAGATCCTCTATTACTCAGCGATGTCTTCCTACAAGTACGCCGACATGAGCGTGGCGTCGAAGCAGAAGGAGCGCTTCCTGGTCTTCCAGGACGACTACCTCAATTTCATCGGGGAATACCCGGAGTCCGCGCACCGCAAGGAACTCGACGCCCTGTATGCGAAGGTGAAAGAAAAAAATTGAAACTCCCG